>Ga0265297_10001164_pt1 | contig 64387 bp, 53 predicted proteins | sample Munlanlwell13791_FD_192502 | JGI IMG/M metagenome (GOLD analysis project Ga0265297, IMG submission 192502) | Leachate microbial communities from a municipal landfill in Southern Ontario, Canada - Leachate well 137-91 | ecosystem: Engineered > Solid waste > Landfill > Unclassified | place... | reverse complement strand
AGTAATGCGATGCCAGTGCTGGGGAAAGTACGGCAATTCAAAACCCTGGGTCAGGCCAAAACGCTCCTTCACGTCTGCGCCTTTGCGGTGCTGGTCGCGCGCTGCCAAGCGTGCCAATCTGACCGGAGCCGGGGCATAAGCAAACATCAATTCAGAGATGCCGTCCAAATGGCAAATCGCCACACCCTCAAACACCACCAGTGTACCCTCAGCCGAAGGCTCGATGTGTACCTCACCAGTCAGCTCGCCGCCATCAGCGCGATTATAGACACCGGTCAGATGAAGTGGTTTGCCTTGACGCAAGGTGATCAAAGCTTCCTGGGCCTTGGCGAAGTCCCACCAATTGATCTGATCAGCGCGTCTAATGCCTTCTTCGGGGCTAATGCCTTTCCCTTCCTCGATCCAGGCTTTGCGTTCCCGGCTCGAAAGTATAAAAAAGGCATCCAGGCCCAAAGTTTGAGCATTAAAACCAGCCTGCTTGGCTTCGGCCAAAACCAATGGGGTGACATGAGTAGTCTTACCCGCACCGGCCTGACCTGTTACCCCCAATATCGGGTACTTACCGGGCTGGAGTAATCGTTGGATTACTGTCGAGAAACTCTTTTCGTCATCCATAAGCCACCTCCATGCCTTGTTCTTGTTGGCGAATCGTTTGCCAATTACCGGCCAACAGTTCTGGACCGATATTTAGCAGCTCATCGCGACTTCCGGGGACAATAATTGCACCGGCATAACCCGCTTGCACTGCTGGCGGGCCATCCGAAAAATCCCGATCACCAATTGACAAACACTGCCCTGGCGGTAAACCAAGGCGCTGGGCAATCCCGGTATAGAAAGCGGCCTCAGGCTTAGATGCCCCAAGAACTTCAGGACCGTAAATCTTAACCTGGGGCACTGCTGCCAAAATGCCAATGATGCTCAGGACGCGTTTACCAATCTCAATGGGCGAATTGGTGCCAAAGGCCACCTGATACTGCTGAGAAAGCTTGGCAAAAAATCGGGAAATTTCTTCATCGGGCAAAATCCATTTTTCCGGCTGCCAGGCAATCAAACGCAGTTCACTCCACTGCTCAGGCGTAAGCCCCAGCGCGTAGAGCGTTTCGGTAACTGCTGCCTTACGGCCTTGTTGCTGCTCGATCTCTTGGCGCTTGGCCTTGAACTTGGGTTCTAATGCCTCAAACGATAACCCAAGACACTCTGCCGCACCTTCAAGCTCAAGACGAGATCCCTCGTCAAAGTATGCCGGTGACCGGGGATAAACGGTATTGTCGATATCAAAGACAATGCCGCCTATTGGGTTTCCGTTAACTAAACCTAAAACTTTCAAGGTACAATCCTCCGTCGGTTGTTTCTGTAGTTTCTGCCTTTAAACCAAATTAGACTTCTAATTTCTTAAAAATCTAATTTAGTTCAAAGACTAACTTATTTCCATTCCTTGACTGCTTGCTGATAAATTTCCGGATTACCGACGTCATACCATTGGCCGGCAAACAAATACCCAAACAGTTTTCGCTGTTCAACCAGTTTGGGGAAAACATCTTTTTCCAAACGCTTGGTACTTTCGGTCAAATAATTAAAAATCGCCGGTTCAAAAAGATAAATTCCGGCATTAATAACATTTGATAAATTTTTTCTTTGATCTGGCTTTTCTAAAAATGAATAAACATGGCTGCCCTGAACCCGAACCACTCCCCAATCAGCAGACCGATTAACCGAAGTTAGAGCCATGGTAGCCAAAGCCCCGTTGGAAAGATGGAAATCAACCATATCATTTAAATCAATGGTGGCTAAAACATCACCATAATAAACCAAAAAGGGTTGGTCGCCAATTAATTTTTTCGCTTGCAACAAAGGAGCGGCCGTTCCGATTTCCAATTTGCCCTGTTCCAAATAAGTAATCTTTACTCCCCATTTTGAACCGTCACCAAAATACTGTTTAATTTTGTTTCCCTGATGACCAATGGAAATAATTAATTCTCTAACATCATAGCGCCTTAAACTTTCAATAATGTAATCTAAAACCGGTCGATTGTTAACCGGAATCATTGCCTTTGGCATTTCATAAGTAAACGGCCGCATCTTTAAACCTTGGCCGCCAGCTAAAATAATTGCCTTTTTTATTTTTGGCGCAAAATATTTGCTTAAAACATATTCAATGGCATGAGAACGATTTCTAATCCTTGAACCATCAATATATTCATCAAGCTGATTGAGTATTTCTTTTTTGAGTGTAATGGTTAAACGAGAACGATCCATAATGTTAGTAAATTAGAAATTCAAAATCTCAAATCCCAAATAAATTTCAATATTTAAATTACAAATTACAAACGCCCTGCTTTTGAGATTTTAAATTTGTGATTTGTTTGGAATTTGTAATTTGATATTTGGTACTTAACTATCTATATTATCATACTATATCATACGAAAAATGGAGTCAAGAGAAATTGTCAAGAGACTTATGCACTAAAAAAAGTAATAAATTTAGCCAAAAAATGGCCTGAACGTAAAATATCTCAAACAAAAAAGAAGCGTGCAGGCCTACTTGTGATGTTATAATTAAAAAATAAGTAAACCCAACCATCTAATTTTTTAAATCAAAAAGTCCCGCAGTAATGCGGGACTTAATGTTAAATTGGCGGTGACCCGCCTTCGGTCGCCTTAGGCGACCTACGGCGGGCAAGCCTACTTATGATGACCAAACAAAAAAGTGGGTTCCAAAGTCCCCGCGCTGACCTACTTTCCCTATTTAAAGTATCATCGGAGCTGAGAGGCTTAACTTCCGAGTTCGGGATGGGATCGGGTGTGGCCCTCTCGCTAAAAGCACGGAGACTCTAAAACCCACTTTAATGAACAATTTTTCGCCCTTATCCGCCGAAGCTCAAACGCAGTGAGAGCGTAGGCGGATAAAACCACCAAAAGGAAGCATCCGAAGGCAAAAACAGAGTATTTCGGATACTTGGCTTCTGGTAATTTAAAAAGAATAAATCAAAATTCAACGCTCCCAATTCTTGTGGTTAAATAGATCGGTAATTAGTACGGCTCGGCTTAAGCCATTACTGGCCTTACACCTGCCGCCTATCAAGGCCGTAGTCTACGGCCAACCTAATAATGAAATCTAATCTTGGGGACGGCTTCGCACTTAGATGCTTTCAGCGCTTATCCAAACCGAATGTAGCTACCCAGCAATGCCCTTGGTAGGACAGCTGGTACACTAGAGATTCGTCCGTCTCGGTCCTCTCGTACTAGAGACGGGACCCCTCAAATTTCAACGCCCACAGTGGATAGGAGACCGAACTGTCTCACGACGTTCTGAACCCAGCTCGCGTACCGCTTTAATTGGCGAACAGCCAAACCCTTGGGACCTTCTACAGCCCCAGGATGCGATGGGCCGACATCGAGGTGCCGAACCTGGTCGTCGATGTGAACTCTTGGACCAGACTAGCCTGTTATCCCCGGAGTAGCTTTTATCCGTTGAGCTTCCGCCGTCCTATTTCGTACGGTCGGATCACTAAGTTCTACTTTCGTAACTGCGCGACTTGTAAGTCTTGCAGTAAAGCTGGCTTGTGCCTTTACGCTATCGGTTCGATTTCCATCCGAACCTAGCCAACCTTTGTAAACGCCTCCGTTACCTTTTAGGAGGCGACCGCCCCAGTCAAACTACCCACCAGATACTGTTTCCTCCCCCGATTCAGGGGGCTAGATTAGGATTATCATTACGCAAGGGTGGTATCTCACTGGTGCCCGAAGGCTCCCACCTATGCTGAACAGGCGAAATAATAATCCAATATCAAGTTGTAGTAAAGCTTCACGGGGTCTTTTCGTCCAGCTGTGGGTACCCAGCATCTTTACTGGACTTGCAATTTCACCGAGTTCCTCGTTGAGAGAGTTCTCAAGTCGTTATGCCATTCGTGCAGGTCGTAACTTACACGACAAGGAATTTCGCTACCTTAGGACGGTTATAGTTACCGCCGGCGTTCATCAGCGCTTCGGTTTAAGGCTGCCTCCTTGCGGATTGACCTCACCCCTTAACGTTCTGACACTGGCCAGGCATCAGCCCCTATACTTCAGCTTGCGCTTTTGCAGGGACCTAAGTTTTTGATAAACAGTCGCTTGAGATCTTTAGCTGCGCCCCAACTTGCGTTGGGGAGTCCTTATTGCTAACTTACGGACGCTATTTTGCCGAGTTCCTAAACGAGGATTCTCTCGTACACCTTAGCACACTTATGCCCGCCTACCTGTGTCGGTTTGCAGTACGGTTATCTTATAAACATGCATGGAAGCTTTTCTAGGCACCTATTCAACTCTAGTTGACTCTGCCGAGGCTTTGCCTTCTCGCTCGCACCTCGCTGCGCTCGATACTCGCGAACAGTTAACAGTTAACTTTTAACAATTGGCCAAATGGCTAACTGTTAATTGTTAATGGTTAATTGTTTCGCATCGAACGAAGTGAGATGCGAACGAACGTCCATACCATAGAACGTTAGAGCATCCAAGATGCGTCCTTTCCAAGTTTTTTATAAGATAGTGCAGGAATATTAACCTGCTCTTCCATCGACTACGCCTTTCGGCCTCGCCTTAGGACCGACTAACCCTGGGTCGATTCTCGTTGCCCAGGAAACCTTAGGCTTACGGTGGGCAGGATTTTCACCTGCCTTTTTGCTACTCATGCCAACATTCTCACTTCCTTAAACTCCAGCTGCTCTCACGAACAACCTTCATCACTTAAGGAAAGCTCCTCTACCCATCGCTCGCATCTCGCTTCGCTCGATGTTCGCTCTAACAATTAACATTTAACTTTTAACAACTAACCAAATGGTTAACTGTTAATTGTTAATGGTTAAAAGTTCGAGCTTGCATCGAATGAAATGAGATGCAAGCGAGGCCACAGCTTCGGTACGACGTTTAGCCCCGATAAATTTTCGGCGCAACCCAACTTGACCAGTGAGCTGTTACGCTTTCTTTAAAGGATGGCTGCTTCTAAGCCAACCTCCTGGTTGTTTGAGTCAAATCACCACCTTTAACACTTAACGTCGATTTAGGGACCTTAGCTTGTGATCTGGGCTGTTTCCCTTTTGACTAATGCAGCTTAGCCCGCATAGTCTGACTCCTAAGTATTCCGCTGTGGTATTCGGAGTTTGGTTAAGAACAGTAGGATTGCTCCATCTGTCCCTATTCAGTGCTCTACCCCCACAGTTACTACTTAAGGCTAGCTCTAAAGCTATTTCGAGGAGAACCAGCTATTACCAAGTTCGATTGGAATTTCACCGCTAACCACAACTCATCCCCGAGTTTTGCACGGCTCGTGGGTTCGGGCCTCCCGTACCTGTTACAGTACGTTCACCCTGGTCATGGTTAGGTCACCTGGTTTCGGGTCTTGTGAATGATACCTGTTTACAAATTGCTCAACCTACCAAAATGGCAGGGTAAGCAATAAGTAAACTACGGGGGTTAACCCTTGCTTTCACTTTGCTTTCGTCCTTTTCGGACTTAAGCGTAGCAACATCCACAAACTCGTTGGCTCATTCTTCAATAGGCACGCCGTCACTCCGCGAAGCGGAGCTCCGACTCCTTGTAAGCAAATGGTTTCAGATACTATTTCATCGCCCTCACCGGGCTGCTTTTCACCTTTCCCTCGCGGTACTTGTTCACTATCGATCATCAAAAGTATTTAGCCTTACCGCATAGTCGCGGCAAATTCCCACAGGGTTTCACGAGACCCGTGGTACTCAAGAAAAATGCTGCAGAGTTATAATTCCTTTCGCATACTGGGCTATCACCTTCTTTGGCATCGCTTTCCAGCGACTTTTGCTAGGAAAATATATTTTTTTCTCTACCTAAACCTGCAAGGGTTTAGAACACATCAATCTTACAACGTTTTGTAGGCATTACGGGCTTGCACCCTTAAAGACCTTTGATTAAGTTTCCTGCTAAAGAAATTAATCTTTAAGCAAAAAACTTAATCTAGGTAATAGTCTACAGAATTTGGGCTCATCCCTTTTCGCTCGCCACTACTTAGGGAATGAGCAAACCGCAAACTGCTAATCCCGATAAATCGGGATAAACAATTTGCAATTCGCATATTTTTTTCTTTTCCTCTGGCTACTGAGATGTTTCACTTCACCAGGTCGTCTTCATTAACCTATGTATTCAGTTAATGATACTTCGGTCTTCCACCAAAGTGGGTTTCCCCATTCGGAAATCCCCGGTTCAAAGGTTGCTTGCCACCTCCCCGAGGCTTTTCGCAGGCTGCTACGTCCTTCATCGTCTTTTGATGTCGAGGCATCCACCATTTGCCCTTAATTTCTATTTAACCACAAGAATTGGGACACGAGCATCCGCTCATGTTAATTCTCTATGGCATATCTGTGCTAATTTAGTGTGTACTAAATTTAATTAAGATGCTTGATACTTACTTACTTTAATTGAATTTGTTGAATTTGATTTTATTGTCAACGTTCTTTCTTTTAACTACCAAAGTTAGGTGCAAAAATTATTTTGGACTAAACCCTGAGAGCTAAAGCTGAGTGGGACTAAAAAAGCCGCCTGGTCCCAAGCGGCGTGCATACAACCTAAATATCAGCCAATCATGCGCTTGGGAATTTAAGAGTTAGTTTACTTAATATCATATATACGCTTTATTCAATTAATTTTGACTGTTTTTGGTCCTCAAATAGTATTATTGAGTAATACAATTTTATATCATTTAAAACGTCTTGTCAAGAGTAGCCTTTTTATAAATTAATTTTTGTCTTTATTAAGCTGTTTTTTGGCTAAATTCTGGATTCGCCCAAGCTGGATACTGACTAAAACCACAATAATGGTGATAAACAGTGCATAACTAAACAAGGCAATTATGTTTCCGCCGGGTTGGGGAAAAAATTCAGCAAAGAAAGCTTTAATCGCTTCGTTCCAAGCCAAGGCCGCCACTAGACCAAACCCGCTAGTCGCTAATGCTACCACTTGTTCAATAACCGCTAACCGAAGTGATTTTTGTTCTTGGGTTGATTTTTTTTCTGGCATATTTTTATTTTATTAATTTATCGCCTTAAGATAAATATAATTCAAATCGGTTTTTAGGTCAAAATAATTTCCCGCCTCACTTTTATAAAGATTAACAAAATTGAATTCATTAAATCGCCAAATACCTAAGTCGGCGGTAGAGTTATCATCTTTTTCCAATACCGCCAATTCATTTTTGCCGTCTTGGTCTAAATCAACCAAGGCCATTTTGATAATTGGCTGATCCAAGGCTGATGAGCCCCAAACCATTTGCAGGCGAGGCAAGGATGCCTCACCTTTAAGCTGATACAAAAACAAATGGTTGGAAATGTTTTTATCATTTTCTTTTAACCAAAACGGTAAATTGGGACCAAAACTCCCCTGCTTATAAAGCGAAAAACCAATTTCATCAATCCCGTCATTATTAAAATCACCAATCAAAACATTTTCTACTTTGTAACCAGAATTGCTTTCCCAAATTGCTTTGCCGTCCAACATCACGTAAGCCTTGTTCTTAATAATTACCGCTTGTAACAATTTGCCATCAGTCAAATATTTTTCTTGGTAAGTCGTTGGCGGTAAGCTGGATTGCTCATTATTAATTTGGTAGCTTGGCCGCTGAGCGTATTCCGAGCCGGTCCAATAAAATTTTGTTTGAATTTTTAATGGCGTTTTTAGGCGATTAATAATCTTTTGGGTGGTCGTAGCACTGGCCAGTTGCGGTGCAAAATTTTTATTAATTTGAACCGGAATAAATTCAATGTCATCAATTTGTTTTGGACTGAAACTAACCTTTGCCATTAAACCTTGTTGAGTGTCATCGGACCAAAGTTGATCAAAAATAAAATTACCTAAGCTATAAAAAATATAACCATCTTTATACTTTTGCACGGTTTGGACCACGTGCGGATGAGAACCAATTACCAAGCTGGCGCCGGCCTCAATGGCAGCGTGAGCAAAATCAATTTGTTCCTGGTTGGGTTCGGGGACATATTCCGTACCGGCATGCATGGAAACAATCACAAAATCAACTTGCGGTTTTAAAATTTTGACATCAGTTTTCAACTTGGCTAAATCCATAAAGTTTACCCCGGGATGATTAGCAGCGGCCTGATAATTGGCTGGTTGCTGGTAAACATAGGCTAAAAACCCAAACTTAATTCCCTGCTTTTCCGTAATCACTGGCTGACTGGCAGCTTGACTATCAATTCCAGCACCAACAAATTTTATTCCGGCTTTATCTAAATTACTGAAAGTACTTTTTAGGCCGTCCAGACCAAAATTTGGCGTGTGATTATTGGCCAGCGACACAACATCAAAACCGCCCAAGTTCAAACCAGTAACACTTTTGGGGCTAGTCCGAAACATAAATTCACCGGTATTAATTTGCCGGCCAGGTAAAATTGCTGTTTCCAAATTACCAAAAGTTATATCGGCATTTTTAGTTAAACTTGCTAACGATGAAAATGGCAAAGTAAAATCATTTTGTTTAACCATTAATTGTTCAACACTTCTGGAAAGCATGATATCGCCAACCGCAATTAAAGTAACTTCCGATTCTGGCTTTTGCCATTTGGGAACTGGCTTTAATGTTTGTGATTCAATGTTGATAATTTTTTCCGGCCTAATTTGATTTGGTGACAGACTTTGCGTCGGATAAAAATTCTCAATAATTAAAATACCACCGATAATTACGGCAGTAAGTGTTAATAAGCCAATAATAAAAAGATGTTTTTTCATTTTATTATTTTTAACCAAAATTCCTTACCCTCTGTCATTCTGAGGAGTCCTGCCAACCCTTGTTCATGGGACGACGAAGAATCTCTGAGATTCTTCCCCCGCCCCTATTTATTTTATGCAGCGGGGTCAGAATGACAAGGAAAAATTACTTCACAATAAACTCAGCAGTCCAATCCGGCAAGGCTGGCTGCTTTTCTTCATTAATCATCTGGCGCCATTTTTCATCGGATAACCGGTCATTAATCGGCCAGGCAAACTCATAATGAGAATAAACACCACCCTTGGCAATTCTTAATTTGCCGTCAATTGGAACAACAGCATAAATTTCAAAAATCCGACCAGTGCCTTCTTCCAAAACCTGACCATTGGGATCAGTGGCCACATCGGCCACTAAAGCGGCTGGCTCCTGATCCAGCTGGCTCCTGCTTTCAATTCCCAAATCTTTGTAGGCATCAAGCCACAGATGTTCCAGACTGCCGCCATAGGTCCGAATGAAATCGTAATCATCAGCCGTTAAAGCCTGATTGGCCAATTCCTTTTCGGAAATATCTTTGAGTCGTAAAGACAAAGTTTCTAAGCGATCCAATAAATCAATATCACTTTCCGAAAGCAAAGTGCGCAACTGTAAACCTTCTTTAGTCATTTTAATTAAAGCGGCTAAACGAGAATAAACATAAGGATTTGGTTCAACATAACCACGGTCGTCTTTTTCGTCTGGCGGACCACCGCCCAATTCGGCATAAACTTGTTTAACATACAAAATTGTATCATGTCTTAGCTCGGTCCAATTACCCAAAAAGGTATTTAAATCTTTTTTCTGCCAAGCCTGATTTTGCATAAAGGCCGGATAACCATCCCCCTTCTCTGCCAATAAAGGTCTTAAGGAGTAAAGCCAGCCCCAGTACAAATTTTGGACCCAAGTAGAATTATCTAAACCAGAAACATATTGAGTCATTTTATCTAAATTATTCTGATAACAGGCATAATCAGTCTCACCTTTATCTTTTTGTAATTGATAAGCCGCAATTGAACCAAAAGCCGCGGCTACATCCAAACCCGAAGGTAAACGGCGCGAATCGGCCAAAACCCAAGAGGCCGGATCTGAATCACAAGAATGAGCTTTATCACCAACCTCACGATAAACTAAGCGCTGGAAAATATCCGAATCTAAAGTATAGCGCTGGCCCATAAATCGCAAGCCTTTGATTTCTTTAGTCCGATCCGGTGCAAACCGGACATCCGCAATTGGCATGGAATTTATTTTGGGCGCCGCCAAATTGGCTAAACCATTTTTAGCGCTTTCCAATTTACTATTGTCAACCAAATCTTTAGCCAAGAAGCTATTACCATAAACTGAGGTCAAAACTTTGCTATAATCAGTAAAACTTAAATCATCAGCCTTGCCAACAAAAAAGACCGTTGGCTCATAAATTCTTTGCCATAAATTTTTTAAGTCCGTTGAATTTTGCAAAGCCTGAGTAATTAAAATGGCCGACTTAGTTTCGCTGTCGCTTTTTTGTCGAAAAGTAAAGCGGCCCAAATACATCATTGATTTAAAATAAGCTTTTAAGTCTTCAGTTCGGGTATAATGACCACGAGGAATATATTGCGAATAATCTTCATTATACATTTCCCCAGGATCAGTCACGCCAATATTCATTACTACTGATGGCAAAATATCGGCAGCTTTGGTAATCAAATCCAGCTCCTGATTAACCTCAGTGGCAACATAATCAGCCGGCGTAGCGTCAGGATAAACTAATTTGTTAGCAACGGTGAAAAAAGCCACATTACGTTTAGCGGCAATTTCCCATTCTGTCCCCTGCAAATCTTGATACTGAGCCTGGCTAGCTTTAACCATTTTATAAGTTAGTTCAGTTAAACTGGCTTTCAATTTATTGGCTTCAATTTGACGTAATAAAAAGTCAAAGGCCAAATGATAATTATGTAAAATTGAATCGGTCGTGATAAAACTCGGCACAAAGCTATAACGATTAGATTCGTAGATGCTAAAAAACTCCTGGTAAGAGGTCGGCGTAACCACAAAATTATTTTTGCCTAATAAATCTTTGACCTGAGGCGAAAGAGTGAAATCGGAAAGATTGGAAATATTACTCAAATCTGAAGCGGTTTGATATTTAACGATGGCCGGCTTAACCGTCACGGCCGGTTCATTATAAGACGCAAAGTCTTGGGCTAAAACAATTGGTGCACCAATTAAATTACTAATTTGATTTTTGGTGCCATTGGAATTATCAACTATCCCTTGATTCTGATTTGTTACCGGTTGATTGATATTAAAAGTAGCACCGGCAAAAAATTTATTATAAACATAATAGCCTAAACCGCCGCCACTGACTAAAATTAGCAAAACTAAAGCCGCCCAACCGGCAGAACTGACCGGCCCAGTGGTTTTGAGCTTGGCTGGTTTAGGTTTTGGCACTTGAGCCATTGACTCTGGCGGCGGTGGCAACTGAGGTTCGGACGAGATTGGACTGGTTTGATTATTAAGCGAATTTTGTGGTGGTTTTTGTTCTTCAAACATAAATTTAGCTAATTTTTGAAATTTAATATCAATACTTTAATTATACCAAAAAATCACCCATTAGGCGATTATAATTTTTTTGGTTTGGTGGCAAACCTTTTGTAATTTTTGGTGCAGGCGGAGAGACTCGCCCGCCAGAGGCGGGTCCGCCTTTGGCGGAAACTCTCAAGCCTTGCGGCACGTGCTCCTAAGGCCCGCCTCCGCTTCGCTTCGGCGGGCAAGCATGCGCCTCAATATATCTTTAGTGCGGGGCAAGCGAACCGCTTACAATTTTTGGTGCAGGCGGAGAGACTCGAACTCTCAATCCCTTTCGGGAACATGCTCCTAAGGCATGCGTGTATACCAATTCCACCACGCCTGCTGATTTTTAATTTTAAAATAGATGCGTGTATATTTACCCGCCGTAGCTTTGGCGAAGGCGGGCCAATTTCACCACTCACCCATTTTTATTACTTTTACCTTATAATAATTACTAATTTTGGCCTAATTGTCAATTAGTCTTGACAAGATTTTGGATTGCGCTTAAAATGATAATTGAGCTTAGGCTCAACATAGCGCGAAAATCCCGACTCGATCGGGATTTTTCCGTATTCACAAACCAACATAGCGCAGACCAATTTTCTGGTTCTACGCTTTTTATATTTCACAAAAACACGAAGGCACAAAAGCAATATGAGCAAATTCCAAAATAAATTAAAAATGAAAGCTGATGAATACGTCAAATTTGTCTATCGGGTGACAAAAAAATTTCCTAAAGGAGAATTATATGGCAGCGTTTCCCAATGGAGACGATCAACCCTTTCAATAATTTTGAACTATCTTGAAGGTTATGCTCGAAAAAAACCTTTAGTTCAATTAAATTTTTTGGAAATTTCCTACGGCTCCTTAAAAGAATCAAAATACCTATTACATTTTTCCCAACAACAAAATTTTATTACTGAAAATGACCATTCAATCGGAATAAAACTGGCCGAAGAAATCGGTGCAATGTTATGGACAGAAATCTCCGATTTAGAAAAATCTCTAAAAAAATAATCCCTTTGTGCTTTTGTGTTTTTGTGACTAAATATTAACAATAACTCTATGAAGACTAAACTTCTTTTTATCGTCTTAACTCTAATCCTTCTCCCTCTAAATCTTTATGCCAACCAACCATCAATCTTAATCAACGAAATCGCTTGGATGGGCACAACCGTTTCAGCCAACAGCGAATGGTTAGAATTATACAATCCAACTGAACAAAACATTGACTTAAATGGTTGGCGCCTGGAAGCTGCTGATGGCAGTCCCAAAATTAATTTAAGCGGAACAATTCCGGCGGGTAGTTATTTTTTATTAGAACGAACCGCTGACGATACTTTACCCGATATTACAGCGGACCAAACTTACACTGGTTCATTAAGTAACTCCGGCGAATGGTTAAAACTTTACGATCAAAATAATAATTTAATTGATGAAATTAATGGCAGCGCTGCCTGGCCGGCTGGCGATAATAACACTAAACAAACCCTGGAAAGAACCAATAATCAATGGCAAACCAGTGCTGAAGTGGGCGGTACGCCAAAAGCCCAAAACAGCACGGCTAGCACAATCCCGCCGCCTGTTGACGAAAACAATTTGCTACCAGCCCAAAACAATACCCCAACACCGCCCAGTGCCCAAATCGATGCCAAAAAAGGTGAAATTATTATTACTGAAATTTTTCCTGCCCCCAGCGACGGCAACAGCCAAAACGAATTTGTTGAATTGAAAAACATTAGCCAAAATAATTTGGATCTGACTGATTGGAAAATCACCAATTTAGCCAAACAAAAATTTATTATCCCCTCTTTAATAATTACTCCGGGCTGCCATATTATTTTTGACCGAACCCAAACTAATTTGGTCTTAAATAACTTTCAAGAAAAAATTACGCTTTACGATAAAAACGGAAAAATTATTGACCAGGCCAGCTTTAAAACCCAGGCGCCAGATGGCCTAAGCTACCAAAAAAACAGTGATAATCAATGGAGCTGGGAAAATATTACGCCCGGTCAAGAAAATATCTTTAAGGTTGAGATTATGCCCCAAGCCACAATTTATGCACCCAAAACCGGCCAAATTGGTCAACTAATTATTTTTGACGGTTCTGATTCTTTTGATCCCCAAAAACGACCATTAAAATTTCTTTGGAATTTTGGTAATGGCCAAAGTGCCAACAACGTCACATCAACCCAAACCTATTTACTGCCCGGAAATTATGAAATAGCTTTAAATGTTTTTGTTAACAATGAAGCTAGCAGCACCGAAACTTTCAAAATTAAAATTACTGATCCGGAAAATAAAGAAGATAAGACCGAAGAAAAACCAACAACCACGCCCGAAATAATAAATCCGGCAGTCAATAATTCCTATTTTATTGCCAGCACCCAAGAAAAACTGCCAACAATTTTTATTTCTGAATTTTTGCCCAACCCCACAAAAGAAAATAATCAACAAGAATTTATTGAACTTTTTAACCAAGAAGATTTTGCCGTTGACTTAGGTAATTTTCAGCTTGATGATAGTGAAAAAGGCAGCAAACCCTACACCATACCACCGGGTACAATTATTCAGCCCGGCCAATATTTGGCTTTCTTAAAAGACCAGACCAAAATTGCTTTAAACAATAGCGACGACAGTGTCCGACTAATAGCTCCGTCTGGCCAAGTTATTGATGCTGTTTCTTACCAAACCAGCCAAGCCGGCGTCAGTTATGTTTTGGATCAAGATTTTACTTGGCAACAAACCCAAACCCCGACTCCGGGCGAAATTAACAGCTTAGATAGCCAGGCAGATGAGGAGGAAAAAACACCAACCATTTTGGGCGCGGAATTAGACCCTAAATTAGACCAAAAAAATATTTATCAAAATAATACTTCGACTCCGGCGACAATTAATACCAAAACAAAATATTTTATTGCCGCCGGATTGGCAGTAGCCATTTTAGTCATCGCTGGCTTACTAAAATTGAAATCTGATCGTTAATCTAAAAAAGCCACTATCAAAAGCCGCACCTGGTAATACAGGCGCGGCTCTTTTTTTATTGTCATTTCGACCGAGTCACATTTAGGATGGTCAAGGGAGAAATCTCATTATAGTATGAAATTCTCGGCCTCTCGACTTCAACTAAGACCTCGAAATGACACTACGCGTTACTCCCACTCAATCGTGGCTGGTGGCTTGTTGGTTACATCGTATAAAACTAAATCAATGCCCTTGACCGTCAAGATCTTTTTGGCAATATTATCTAAAATTGTTTTTTGCATTGGATAAAAATTTACCGTCATTGCTTCTTCGGATTCAACCGGCCTTAAAATTATGGTCTCTCCCCCATTCAAACTTAAAGGCGCCAGGACAATTGGAAATTGCCAAATTTTATCATACAATTTTGCCTTTTTTACTTCTTGGTTGACCAAAAAATCAACTTGACGTAATAAATCCAAACGGTCTTTGGTTAAATAAGCCGGTTTAATTTTTAAATTACTAAAATTAATCTTTTGTGGCGCGACTAAATATACCACTCGGTTAACTTCTGGGACTTCATTGGTAATTCTAACCGACAAATCATGCAACGTTGACCATTTGGCCTGCCCGGAAATCAAGGCCGGATGACGATAAGTCCGATTATCCCCTTGAACCCCAACGCTTTTTAAAGGCAAAATCGCAGTTTTAAACTTAGAACCCACAATCTCTGCCACCCTGATTTCTGATTTCTGATTTCTGATTTCTCGTTTACGTCCATTACTGCATAAAGTCCGAATAAACAAGCCTGGCCCAGGAAAAGGATGACGATTTATTAACGAATCGGCCAAACCCAATTTTTTTCCAATGGCCCGAACTTCATCTTTATATAATTCTGCTAACGGCTCAACCAAAGCACCCAAACGCATTAATTCTAAAACTTCTTTAACCCGGTTATGATGAGTTTTAATTTTATCCGAATGCTTGGTCCCGCCGGTTTCAATCGTATCGGGATAAATTGTTCCTTGGCCCAACACCCAATCTTTGGGGTTTAATTTATTTTTGGCCATCACTTCGTCTTTGACCTGTAAAAAAGTTCTGCCAATAATCTCACGTTTCTTTTCGGGTTCAATAACGCCAATTTCGGCATTTAAAAAAGTTTTGACCGCATCATAAACCACCAAATTATCAAAACCGGCTTTGGCCAAATCAGCTTTGACTTGGGCTGATTCGCCTAGCCGCATTGAGCCTGAATCAATATGCAAACCAAAAACTCTTTTTTTGCCCAAAATCTTTTCTAACAAAGCAAAACAAACTGAAGAATCAACACCGCCAGACACCAGTAAAAAAACTTTTCTTTTACCCACAATTTTTTTAACGTCTTTGGTAATTTGTAAAAAATATTTTTCTAACGACCAATCTTTTTTGCAATGACAAATATCAAAAAGGAAATTATTAAAAACTAACTGGCCCGGCTTGGTATGGGCAACTTCGGGATGAAATTGCAGGCCATAAATCTTTTTTGCTTCGCAAGCCATCGCCGCGACATTACAATCCGAAGTTTTGGCACAATTAACAAAACCTTTGGGCAATTGAACCACGCTGTCGCCATGACTCATCCAAATCCGGCTGGTTTTAGAAACACCCTTTAACAGTTTTGCTGAGGCAATTTTTTCCAAAGTGGCAAAACCGTATTCTTTAGTTTTGCCGGGCTGGACTTTGCCGCCCAAATGTTGAGCAATTAATTGATGGCCGTAGCACAGGCCTAAGATTGGTACGTTCAACTCAAATAACTTGGGATTATATTTGACTGCGGTTTGATCGTAAACACTGTTTGGCCCGCCGGATAAAATTAAACCTTTGATTCCTTTAAGATTTTTAACTTCAACCAATGGCGAATAAATCTTTGCTAAAACACCCAGCTGCCGAATGCGCCGGGTAATTAAATGAGTGTATTGTGAGCCAAAATCAATTACGGCAATTTGGGGATTTTTCATATCTAAATTGATTATATCTTAAATTTGGGTTAGAATAAAGTATAATAAGAACTATGAAGTAAGAATAATGAATTAAAAAATTATCACCCTTAATTCATGATTCGTAATTCTTAATTCTAAAATATGAAAGAAGCCTTAACTTTTGACGACGTTTTACTCGTCCCCCAAAAATCTAATACTTCACCCAGTCAAGTCAGCACCGCTGTTACCTTGGGAAAAAAATTAAAATTGGAAATCCCTTTGTTGTCTGCGGCCATGGATACGGTAACCGAAAGTGCCTTAGCTATAGTTTTAGCCAAGGCCGGCGGCTTAGGTATTATCCATAAAAATATGCCCACCGAGCAACAAGCCTTAGAAGTCAAAAAAGTAAAAGATCAAAATCTTTTGTGTGGCGCTTCCGTTTCGGTCGGTGATCAAGCCATTGCTCGAGCCAAAGCTTTGGTTGCCGCTGGGGCTGATGCCATTGTAATTGATGTGGCCCATGGCCATTACTATAAAGTGGCTGAAACCATTAAAGCCTTAAAAAAAATTCTGCCAAAAAATATTTTAATTATCGGCGGTAATGTGGCAACCGCTAAAGCCACTGCTGATTTAATCGCCGCTGGCGCTGATGTTGTTAAAGTCGGAGTTGGACCCGGATCAATTTGTACGACCCGAATTATTGCCGGCATTGGCGTGCCTCAACTAACCGCCGTAATGGAAGCTGTTAAAGCCGCTAAAAAAACCAAAACTCCAATTATTGCTGATGGCGGCATAAAATATTCTGGTGATATTGTTAAAGCCTTGGCCGCCGGTGCCGTTGCGGTCATGCTTGGCGGTTTGTTTGCCGGCACGGACGAAGCCCCGGGAGAAATTGTGGAAATCAAAGGCAAAAAATTCAAAACTTACCGCGGCATGGGTTCAATTGACGCCATGCAACAAGGCAGTAAAGATCGTTATTTACAAAGTGGAAAAAATGATAATGAATTAATTGCTGAAGGTGTGGTTGGCCATGTCCCCTACAAAGGATCAGCTAATCACGTAATTTCTCAAATGATTGGCGGTATCCGCCAAGGTTTAGGCTATTGCGGTTCCAAAGATATTTATGAACTGGCCAAGAAAGCCGAGTTTGTCAGAATTTCACCGGCCGGTTTACGCGAAAGTCATCCGCACAGCTTAAAAGAAATAAAAGAAGCCCCAAATTACAAAAGCGATTTTCTATAATTTTCTATAAAATATAAAATTAAATGCCAGCCGTCCTAATTTCTTTAATAACCTTTTTTTCCACCTTCTTGGGTGGCTTGTTTGCCATTAAATTAAAAAACAAACTTCACCTGGTAATGGGTTTTACCGCCGGCGTTATTTTAGGCGTTGTCAGTTTTGATATTTTGCCTGAGATTATTGAACAAATAAAGATATATAATCTGCCACCAATCAATGTCATGATTGCTTTAGTCTGCGGCTTTTTACTTTTTCATGTTCTAGAAAAAACTATCCTAATCCACCACTGCCACGAAGGTGATTATGCTAGCCATAAACATCCGCAAGTTGGTATTTTATCTGCCTTGGCCTTGGCTGGCCATAGTTTCATGGACGGTATCGGCATTGGTTTAGGTTTTCAAATAAATTCAATGATTGGCATATTGGTAGCAATTGCCGTAATTTCTCACGACTTTACTGACGGTATGAACACAGTCGCTTTAATGCTAAAAAATGAAAACAGCCAAAAAAAAGCAATGGGATTTTTGCTAATTGATGCCTTAGCCCCAATTGCCGGTGCGGCTTTTACTTTACTGTTCCAAGTTCCACCGCAATTTTTAGTTTTGTATCTGGGTTTTTTTGCTGGCTTTCTGCTTTATATCGGCGCTAGCGACATTTTGCCCGAAGCTCATAGCGAGCACAGCTCATATAAAACCATCGGCCTAACTATTTTAGGCACGGTTTTTATTTTCCTCATCACCAGATTTATTTAACCATTCAAAAAATCGTAGAGGCATATTACAGCCTTTACGATTTTTATTATCCTCTAAACAATATTATTGAACCGGAGCTGGAGGAGGAATTTGTTTTTGCATTTCTTCAAGCAAAATCTTTTGATACTGCTGGCCCATATTAGAACTACATTTTTCCTCATCACCAGTCACGGCCTTACAACCAAAAGTATAACCCAACATATAGCCAGTGCCTAAATTGTTGCCGTCCTTGGCTGAAGCGGTAATAATTGTTTTATTCAATTCACCCTGATTTTTTCCATCTTCAATTCCTTGCTTAACCGCAACTTTTAACTGAGCCATATCGGATTCATTGCCATTGAAATTCATCATGGTAATAATATTATTAACATTTCGTTCTGAATCAACGGCCTGCGCATTATTACTATCTTTATTAATCTCTTGAGCCGCCTGGTAAGCATCAACAAAATTCGGATTGGTTTTAGGTTTACTGCCACAGCCGGCCAAAATAAAAACCAAACTCACCAGTGACAATAAGGCTAAAGTTTTTTTGTTAAACATAAATTATTCAATCTTATTTCTTAATTTAGTGTGAGCTTTTTGTAATTCATCCATTAATTGACTTTCATCAATTAAATTATGAACGCGATTGGAAATAATAAATTCACCATTGATCATTAAATCCCGGATATTACGGCCGCCATGAGTAATCATATTGCCAACTAAACTTATCGGTTTTTTTCCGTTATACGGTACGAATCCCCGATCTCGTAGTTTCCAAAAAGCCAAATCGGCTTTGTAGCCAGGCAAAATTTTACCAACTTTGTTTAACCGCAAAACATCGGCTGCCTGACAAGTCATCATTTTGAATAAATCCTCATACAGCACCCGGTGGGCACTTTGGTGCATAATCCTAGCTTGCAACGCTTCAGACAATAAATCCAAACTGTTTTTTGAAATTACACTGTCAGTGCCCAAAGCAATTTGCTGATCAGCTTTATATTTAACAAATAACGGATATTTGAATTCACCGCTTAAATGAAGTTTATTGGAAGTCGGCAAATGAACCACCCCGATTTTATATTTTTTAACTAATTTTATTTCTTCATCGGAAAAATGAACGCCATGCGATAAAATCAAATTTGGTCCAGCTAACCCTCTGTCAACTAAAACCTCAACCGTTCGTTTGCCAAATTTTTTCACGCATTCCTGCACCCATTCTTCAGTTTCGGCCGCATGCATGGTTAGGATTACATTGTACTTTTTTACCAGAGTTTTGATTTTGGCCAACTGCTCTTCGTCGGCTTTATGAATATAATGAATGGCAATAGCCGGATGTGAAAAATATTTCTTCCTATTCTCTAAAATCTTTTCTGCCATCTCCGGTGAATTCTTGGGATGAGAATTGGAAACAACTGACAGAGCGTTAATTACATATTGCTTAGTTAGCTTGGCAGCCTGTTCAACGGAATCAAAAACTGCATAATGGCTTAAAGTCGTAGTAATCCCATTTTTTTGTTCTTCGGTAAAATCACCAATCGCTCCCAAAACAAAATCTTGAGCCGTCATCTTTTTTTCCAGCTGCGCCATCTTCACTACCTGATCAACAATATTACCTTTGTCTAAAGTCATTGAAGAACGCAAAAGATACATTGGCGGATGAGTATGGACATTAATAAATCCAGGCGTCACCACAATACCACCACGCTTAGCGCCGTCATAAATTAAATCAATTTTATTGAGTGGAATTGATTTTTTACCGGGTGGTAATATCTCTTTAATTTTACCATCAACGATATAAACTGAATAATTTTTCCAAACTTGGAGCTGGTTTTTACTATCAACCGTAACAATAAAGGCAGCCGAGGAAATTAAAATCCGTCTCGCCTTCTTGCCCGGTTTCAAAATTGTGTAACGGGTATGACTTTGACGCTTAATCTCTGGATCAACTTCCATTTTCAAAGCATCAAACAAATTGGCATTTTTACGAATGATTTTATCCATTTTTTTATTAATTAATCTTTATTCCATTATAGTGTAAGAAAAGGGTTTGAGCAAATTAATTTTATTACCGCTTGGCAAAATAAAATCCGAAGGCTATACTAAATTTATGACTATAAAATTCAATGACATCGTTTCCAAATCTGATTGGCTAAAAATCTCTATTTTACTGGTAATCGCCGTTATCTGCTGGCTTTGGGTTTGGCACGAATATCAAAAACCAATTATGCCGCCGGAATGGCAACAAGAATTGACCAATCAAGACTCAAATAGAATCTAATTCTAATTGACAAACTAAATTAAACCTATTAAGATAATGACACGAAGGAGGCAGCTGCCTCCTCTTTCAATATGCCCTTTACCATTTTGAGGTTTAAAAAAATTCTACCACAGAAGGAGACAAACCGTGAAATTTCTAACTGCTGACCAAGTGCGTGCAATTGCCCAGCAATTTGGCACGCCCACCTATGTCTACTCGGAAGAGATGTTAAATCAGGCAGCAAAGGCCCTGTTGGACTTCCCTGCGGCCTTCGGACTAGTGGTCCGCTATGCCATGAAAGCTTGTCCAAACCGAGCCGTTCTGCAATTGGTCAACCAGCTTGATTTGCATTTTGATGCCAGTTCTGGCTTTGAAGTCCACCGCGCCCTAGCGGCTGGTATTAAGCCAAACAGAATCCAGCTAACCTGCCAAGAACTACCCGCTGACCTTTTCGTCCTAGCGCTTGAAGGTGTCCGCTTCAATGCCTGTTCTTTGGACCAGCTTCGGCAATATGGTCAAATGATAAAGAGAGTTCCGGTTGGCAACCTAGCGGCCGGCCGTAAAATCAGCATCCGAGTCAACCCGGGCTTAGGTTCAGGCCACTGTGGCAAAACCAACGTCGGCGGCCCCAGCTCCAGTTTTGGCATTTGGCACGAGCAGCTTGAAGAGGCCAAAGCCATTGCCCGGCAATATGGCCTAAAAATCAGGCGGCTCCACACCCATATTGGGTCTGGCAGCGATCCCGAAATTTGGGTCAAAGTCGCTGGCATGGCTCTGAACATTGCCAAAAAACTTCCGGACGTGAAGGAAGTTAGTCTTGGCGGCGGTCAAAAAATCGGCCGTATGCCCGATGAACCGTCAATTGATTTACCAATCTGCGGTCAGGCAATCAGCGAATTATTTCAGACATTTGCCACTGCCACTGGACGTAAACTGCAGCTTGAAATTGAACCAGGCACCTACGTGGTTGCTAGAGCCGGTTGCCTGATTGCTCAAGTCGTTGATGTGGTTTCCACCAAGCCTGATCCCAACGGTCAAGTCTTTGTCAAAGTCAACACGGGAATGACCGAAGTCGCCCGTCCAACTTTGTACGGCGCCCAACACTTGATGGAAATTTTACCTAAGGAAGATGATGACAGCCGGCAAAAAATCGGCTGCGTTATTTCCGGACACTGCTGCGAAAGCGGCGATGTTTTGACTCCCGCTCCGGGTGACCCCAACACTATTGCTGTCCGCGAACTGCTTGAAGCGGAAATCGGTGACTTCTTGATTGTTGAAGACACCGGCGCCTACTGTGAAGGAATGAATTGCGCCGGTTACAATTCGTTTCCGGCTGCCGCCAGTGTGCTTGTCCGCGATGATGGCACCTTGTTGCTGATTCGCCGGCGGCAAACATTGGAACAACTGATGCAAAACGAAATCGGACTCAACCAGTAAACCCACTGCGGGTTTGCTAGTAACTACAGAAAGGCTAACGGAACATGAGTAAACAAAGAGTAGATATTCGAAGAGCTTTTGGTCCAGGCATTGGTGGCAAAACCTTTGGCGATGACACGGCCGAGTATTTGTTCGGCCGAATCAAGCGCCTCATTGCCGCTTATATTGCCACTCACCACGGCGTAACGGTGCTGAACTTCGGCATCGGCGAACCCTACAACGGTCCTGATCGCATCATCCGTGAAGCCGTAGTAACGGCAATTCGCTATCCCCACTTTGACGGCTATCCTGATCTAGGGCTAGCCGAACTTCGGCAGGCCGTAGTCAACCATCTCAATGAAGTCTTTGGTCTTAGCTATCTGACCGTTGAAGCTCAAGCTTTTGTTTTGGACCCGGAAATAAATGTTCAGGACGCTTGGGGTATCAAACCCAGCCTTGACGCACTGGCCAAAGTGTTCTGTGCTCCGGGCAACCAACGCTGGCCCAATCCCCGGATTTCCGTGGCCGTGACCGCACCGGGTTATCCGGTTTTTGGCACCCAAGCAGCCAAGCTGGGCGCCAAAATTGTGGTTTTGCCGGTCAACAAGGAAAACAACTTTGTTCCGGATATTTCACTCCTGAAAAGTGTCAGAAATCTTCACGCGATTTACCTGATCAGCCCGCATAACCCGACTGGCCGCGCCTACGACACCGTGCCCGGCTTTTGGGAAGAGCTTGTTGCCTTCTGCCGGCGCCGCAAAGTCGCATTGATTGTCGACGAAGCCTACTGCCACTTACGCTGGGTTGACGGCGAACAAAAACCGTTTACGGTCTTATCCGTTCCGGGCTTTCTGGATATTGGAGTTGTTTTACACTCCGTTTCCAAAACCCTGGACTGGACCGGCGGGCGTGTTGGCTGGGTAGTTGGCAACCCAACCATCATTAAGGCCTACCGCAAGGAATACGAAGACTCATCTTCGGGCCAAACTCTGGCACTGCAATGGGCAGCAGCACAGGCCCTGAACAATTTCAAATTGATCGTACCAAAAATTCACACCGATTACGAAAAGCGGATGCAAGGGCTGGTCGCAGTGCTTCAACAAAAAGGCCTGGATGTCTCAATGCCCGATGGTGGCTTCTTTGTTTTCTGCCGGGCGCCCCAGGCTGGCGGCGGACAGACTTTCGGCGACGCCGAGCAGTTCATGCAATACATGCTAAACGAACACGGCGTAGTCAGTGTTCCTTTCGGCGATCAAATCCGATTTTCCTGCACCGTCAAAGTGGGCGGAATCAACCAGCCGGCAACCTACGAACAAGCATTGGAGTTACTCAACCAACGAATGCCAATGATGGAGGTAAACAAATAATCCCAGGAGGAACAATAAATAAACTTACCTGCCCAAGTGCACCGCACAAAGGCAGGTTTTTTTAACCAAAAAATCGCCACATTTGGCGACTTGTTTGTTAATACAAAAATCTGATTTTTAGGTTATTTTGGCCGGGACAGGCCGGATTTTTACCCCGCACCAAAATAAAAAACTTAACTACTCAGAGCGGGTGACCGGATTCGAACCGGCGATCTTCTCCTTGGCAAGGAGACATTCTACCACTGAACTACACCCGCTCTAAATAGTTAAGCCTATTTTAAAAAGGTATTCCTTTGGTGCGGGTCCAACCGGCGATCTTCTCCTTGGCAAGGAGACATTCTACCACTGTTCGCCAGAGGCGGATCCGCCTTTGGCGGAAACTACACCCGCCTACGTTTCACTTCGGCGGGGCAAGCCCGCAAAAGTTACAAAGGTTATTATAACAAAAACAAATAAAATTGCAAGACTAGCATCACAACAAATTCCAAAGATTATCAAACATCGCTTTTTGAACATTAGCCAATTCTTCACTTTCAATGACTATAGCAACTAAATCTTTTTTGAAAGAAAACATGGCAACTTTTTTGCTCCAGATATAAATTAAGCCATGATAATCATTATTAGCGGGAATTATTTTTACTTCTCGCAATTCTGGCTGTCCCAACCGCTGGCGTTCTTTGGCCAAGGCTGATTCGCGCAAAATTACCTTAGCGGGAATTTTTTGTTTTAATCGCCGCTTAACAAATTCCGGATAAAAACTCAAAGTCGCAAATAAATCATCAGCGGAACTAAAAACTGATATCTCTTTGGCTTCTTTTAAAACTTCTTCTAAAATCAATCGCATTCCTAATTCGCCTTGATAGAATCTAACGGTTGGCCTGATTTTTGCTTGGCCATAAACCGCCTCCAGTTCCGGTAAAGCTTGCTCCAACAAACTGACTTTTTCTTTAGCCAGACCAATTACAACTTTTGGGTCAGCAGCACTGAAGTATTTTGTTTTCTTTTTAGAAAATACCGAGATTAAACTTTGTTGTTTTAAAAATTCCAAAATTTCATAACAAGTTGAGCGCGGTAAACCGGCTTTTTGGCTAATTTTCTGCACCGGCGCCGAACCCAATTCTAAACAGGCCAAATAAATTTTGGCTTGTTTTTCGTTTAGCCCATAATTTTTCAGAATTTTTTCTAAATCCATAAATTTATTAATTTCTAAATTATAAATCCTAAACAAATTCTAATGTTTCAAGTCATAAATTCCAAAGAATTTAAAAAATTGGAAATTAGAATTTGTAATTTGTTTAGAATTTAAATACTATATTTTCAAATTTGCGTCAGTTCTGTCGGTTAAACCGACAACTTTTTTATAGCATAATATTAGCTCATTTTAGCAATTTTGTCAAAATATAATAAAAAAATAGCCGGAGTTATTGACCTATCAAGTTAGAAATGACATACTAAATTATTTTAAAGCTTAAACTAATCTTAAAAATATGACCAAAAAAATCAAAATCCTAGGCAGTGGGATTCTAATTATAGCCGCTGTTGCGGCTATCGCTGTCATTTCTTTAATTAAGCCAGTAGAAAAAACTGTTCAGCCGCTATTAAAATTAAAAGTCGGCGGCCACACTACTATGCTCAGTGCGGTTTTAGAAGTGGCTCAAAGTAAAGGATTTTTTCAGCAAGAAGGTTTGGATGTCCAAATTGAACGAATTGAAAGTTCAAAAATCACTTTGCCGGCTTTAGAGAAAGGAGAATTAGATATCATTATTGCCTCCCGCTCGGCCGGAACCTTCAATGCTTTGGCTAAAAGCCCTAAACTGCAAATTATTGCTGATGCGGCCCGGGTAACACCAGTACTGCTGGTTAGAAAAGATCTAGCTGATCAGATCAAAACCATTAGTGATTTAAAAGAAAAAAGCATTGCTACCCCGCGTGAAGGCAGCGCTTCCCAATACGCCTTAGTCAAAATTCTGGAAAGCGCCAGCTTAACCATTAAAGATATCTCAGCTAAAAGCTTAGACCAACAGCCAGCCGTTGCGGCTTTAGAGGCAAAAAATTTAGATGCCGGCATTATTAATGAACCTTTCGCGACGATTGCCATTAATAAGGGAATTGCTAATGCTTTAGCCGCTAATGAAATTAAAAAGATTTTTCCAGCCGGCCAACAAAATATGATTTTGCTCTCAACCACTGACGTCTTAAATACTAAAACCGAAGCGATTAAAAAATTCTTTATTGCTTATAAAAAAGCGGCCCAATACTATAATCAAGGTAAGACTGGCCAGCAACCCCAGCGCCAGGAAGTGATTAAAATTGTGGCGGATTATACTAATACTGAACAAGAAATTGTAGATAAAAGTATGTGGATTGAAATTAACAACGATCTTAAGCCCGATATTGTTGAAATGACAGCCGCCCAAGACTGGTATTTTGCCAATGGTCTTTTAGACCAAAAAATTGATTTAACCAAAAAAACTGACTTTAATTTTTTACCACCAATCAATTAAAGTGAAAAAAAAGCTAATAAATTTAATTTATCCGGCAATCAGCTTCCTGCTACTGTTAATAATTTGGCAAGCAGTGGTAAACTTTGGCTTTATTAATTCCATTTTTTTACCTTCACCTGTAAAAGTGCTTTTCGCTTTGGTTAAAAATTATCACTATCTGCTGATTAGTCTACTTTTAACTTTAAAACATATTACTTTAGGTTATTTTACCGGCACAATACTTGCTATTATTTTTGGATGTTTAATCAGCTACCAACAAAAAATCGAGTTATCCGTCAAACCCCTAGTCTTAATTATAGGCACAATACCGGTGGTAACATTTTTGCCCCTTTTTATTCTTTGGTTTGGTTTGAATGAAAAACCAATAATTTTATGCGCTATTATTGCCGCCTTCTTTCCGACTTTATTAAGTACCATCTCGGGCATTAAAAAAATTGATTACCGGTATCTTGAAGTGGCTAGAAATTTTACCGAAAATAAAAGAAAAATCATGAATAAAGTAACAATCCCGGCCGCTTTGCCCTATATTACCAATGGTTTAAAAAATTCAATTATTTTAACTTTTCTTGTCACCCCGCCAGCGGAAATGATTATGGGTAGCGGTGGTTTGGGCCAACTTATTGAAAAGGGAGCGGAATTATTAAAGCCGGATTTAATCATCTTAGGCCAAATTACCCTAGGGCTTACCGGCGTAATCATTTTAAAAATCTTTGACCTGGTAGAAAAAAAATATATACTGCCTTGGTTGCCTTGGATTAAAAATAAAGAACATGCTGATAATAAATAACATTGCAAAAACATTTTTTTCAAATACAAATAAAATCTTACCGGTTTTAAATGATATTAATTTTGTTGTAGACCAATCGGAATTTTTATCAATTGTCGGCCCGTCCGGCTGCGGCAAGAGTACACTTTTAAAGATTATTAGCGGACTAGAAGAAAAAGATGCTGGCCAAATTATTTTTCAGCCTAAAGTTTATAATAAAAAATTAAAAGCAATTATGATTTGGCAGGATAACCGCTTGTTTCCCTGGCTGACTGTTCGACAAAATATCAGTTTTGGCTTAGAAGCTTCCGAAAATAAAATTGAAGCGGAAATAGAGAGATATATTGACTTATTTAAACTGAATAATTTTGAAAACTACTACCATTGGCAACTCTCTGAGGGTATGCAAGAAAGAGTTGCTATTGCCAGAGCCTTAATAGTTAAGCCAGATATTTTACTGATGGATGAGTCTTTTGCTTCAATCGATTACCAGACCAAACTAATCCTTTTTGCCGAAGTAAAAAATTTGCAAAAAATCCTTAAAATACCAATAATATATGTCACCCATGATATTAGAGACGCAATTTCTTTTTCAGATAAAGTAATAATCTTATCCGCCAGACCGGCTAAAATTAAAAAAATAATTGATACAAAAAATATCAATCTTGATATACCTTTGGAAAAAGAAATATTAAATTTGATGAAAGAATAGGCTAGTGCTGATTTTGTAATTGATATAAAGCCACCGCTGCTGCCACCGCCACGTTTAATGATTCTTTCTTACCCTGCATCGGAATTTTGACGACTTCATCAGCCAGGGCCAAAATACTTTTACTGACTCCCTTAATTTCATTACCCACCACCAAGGCTAGTGGAAATTTGGGTTTAAACTCAGGCAATAACTTACTTTTTTGGCCGGTTTCTAAAACTACAATTTTAATTCCCTGTTTTTTTAATTTTTTAATTACCAAGTGTGTCTGATATTGTTTTTCCCAGGCCACCCATTGGTCAGCACCCAAAGCGGTTTTGCTAATCTGCTGCCGGGGCGGAAAACCGGTATAACCGCAAAGAAAAATTTTTTTCACCCCAAAGACATCGGCAATTCTAAAAAATGAACCGACGTTAAATAAACTTCTAACATTTTGAGCCACTAAATAAACCTCATCACTTTTTGCCAAAAAATTATTTTTTTTGTTTCTTGTTTCTTTTTTCATTGTTTATTTAAGTAAATCAAATAATTTAAAGTGGCCATGAAATAAAAATTCCATTACCATTTAATTCGCGAGCTTCGGTGCAGGATTGACATAAAACTGCTTTTATCTTATTATAATTAATGTTAAAAAACAATATCAGTCGCCGCCAGGCGACTTCCTAATTTTTTAGCTTTGAGATTTGGTTTTTAAAATTTTAATGCCCAGGTGGTGAAACTGGTATACACGCAGGACTTAAAATCCTGTGGCCGCAAGGCCGTGAGGGTTCGACCCCCTCTCTGGGCACCAAAATAATAACCTAGCCGGTTATTTTTTTGTTATTTAAATAAAAATGCTATTTTATCTAAGAAAAATAAGACTATTATTGACAGCCAACTAAAAAAATGTTAATTTTTTTAACTAGGAAGTATAGAAGTATTATGAGGTGAAATGATTGAACACTACAACTAAAACTAGGGAGACGTTCACTTATGAAAGCGGAAGAAGGAACAAGAATGACAACCCTGAATGAAGCCCAAATGCGCTTGCTGCTAACCATAACAGGGCTGACTGCCACTGCTGATGATCTTGCTGGACCTTTAACCGAAGCTTTAGGGTTGGTAATTGAATCAGTTAGCGGAAATACCGGATCAATTATGTTAACAAACCATGATGGTCTCTTGCGATTTTCCGCCAGCAAAGGTTTGTCAGATCAAACTGTCAGTGAAGTCAATTCAAGAGGCATCAGACCAGGAGAAGGAATTGCTGGTAAAGTGGCAGCCGAAAATAAGCCGCTGCTCCTTAACCAGAAAACTATCACCGAGCCTGACCTGCAAGGCATGATAAGCAGAGACGATATCGGCTCAGCAATCTGCGTACCGCTAACCGATGGCAGTAAAGTCATTGGTGTTCTGAGTGTCAATCGGATCAGCCGAGAAGTTGCTTTTACCGATACTGAATTAGGCATGCTTGTGGCAGTCGCTGGCGAACTGTACCCAGTGATTACGCGCCGGCGCAATATGGAAGCAATCTACGAAGCAATCGTCGCTTTACTTGCCTGCCAGGAACCAGAAGAAATAATTTTCCCTTTGGTTATTATCGTACGGGCTTTAATGCTTGATGAGATTTCCCTATTCATAGTTAATGGGGAACATCTAATTGAAGTAACCAATACAAAAACGGTGACCTCAAGGCATAAAATCAAGATAGAAATACCCGATAGTTCGTCAGCCCTACTTTTAGTGAGCCAGACTAAAAGGACCGCCGTCTATAATCAACCGGGCGAAACCAAAGCGATTGATCCTCAAGGCCAGCCAGAGAACCGGCCATTCGCGGTATTCCCGCTCGCTGACCAAAATCAGAACCTAATTGGTGCTATGATCATCTTTGAAAAATCCGGCTGCCAAATTACCCAAGAGGAAACAACAAATGCTCAAGTGTTCGCTCGATGTTTGGCAATGCAAATCTTGCATCTGCGTGACATCAATGAACAAATCGAAGCCCAAGAACAAATGATATTTATCCTGGCAGCCGCTCTTGAAGAACGGAGTCGCTACACTTCTGGCCATAGCCGCCGAGTAAGCGAACTTGCTGTCGCTGTTGGTAAAAAACTAGGTCTCGGCGATGAAGAGCTGACACTATTAGCCAAAGGCGGTTTGGTCCATGATGTGGGTAAAATCGGAATTCCCGATGAAGTATTGGAAAAACCCGACAAACTTACTGAACAAGAGTGGACCACAATGAAACAACACCCAGACCTAGGGGTCAGAATCATTGAACAAGGAAGAATGTTTAGTACCGGCGTAGCCAGGTTTATCTGGTGCCACCATGAGCGGCCTGACGGTAAAGGCTACCCCCGAGGCATTAAAGAGCTAACAATTTCTGAAATGATCTTAGGTGCCGTAGATGCTTTTGATGCTATGACTTCACGGCGCAGTTACCGAGCATTGGAAAAAGAAGGCATGCTAGTCTGGAAAGCAATCCTGGAAATGATCAGGTGTGCCGGCACCCAGTTCAACATTGAGGTTGTCAGGGCCTTGATTGCAGCTCTTAAAGAAGGAATCACGCTATCAACCGATGGTGATAAGACCTTAATAAGCCTTACCCCGACAGACTGCCATGAAATCTCTCTTGCGCTTCTGCACCGAGCACGCCCGGAAGCAGATCCCCGAAACCGAGATGAAATCCCTTCACATCTGGCAACCCAGTTTGCCACGCTCTTTCCCCTAAACTAATCGTGCCCAAGGCACGGGAGGAATTTGAAACCCTCGCACAGACCAAAAGGAATGTGCGAGTCTTTTTTTTATTTGTTTTTTTGGGCTCAAAAGGGTAAAATTTTGATATGCCCAAGTTTAAAGTTTCTTTTGAATTATTCACCTTGTCAGGAATTATTGTAATTGCCGCAATCATTAGGTTGATTGCGCTTTTTAATTTTGGTACCTACACCTTTGACGATATTTTTAGCGTCCATTTTGCCAGTTTGAATTTGGGTCAAATGTTTTCTTTGTTACAAAACGAAGTTCATCCGCCGGCTTATTACCTGTTGCTTCATTTTTGGATTAAATTTTTTGGTGACAACGAAATTGTAACCAAGCTGCCTTCCCTGTTTTTCAGCCTTGGTACGATGATTGTAATTTACTACTTAACCAAAAAAATTCTCAATCGCTTCAGTGCTACCTTGGCGACAATTATTTTTGCCCTGTCCTATTTTCAAATATTTTCTGCCTGCCAGGCGCGGATGTACCCAATGTTAGAATTTGGCGGTGCTCTCTCTTTGCTTTTATTTTGGCAAATATTTGTTGAAAAGAAAAAAGGCCTTTGGCTGCTTTATATTCTTACTAATTCAGTAATGCTTTTAACCCATTTAGGCAGCCTTTTTGCTTTGGCCACTCAAGGGCTTTGGTTTTTAATTCTAGTTTGGCAAAAACAAATTGACAAGCCAAAGGCTAAAAAATTCTTTTTAGCTCAAATCCCCGGCGTTACCCTTTGGCTAGCTTGGCTCGTTGCCCTGTTTTTACCAAAATTGCCAACCATTATCAATCAAGGCTGGTATTTCAGCTCCACCCGCAACCGAAATTTTGCCGTTGGAATTTATGATTATTTCTTTTTACTTTTAAAAAGCTACTGGCTGAGGTTTTATAGCGCCGTAATAATTTTGGCCGCGCCATTTATGATTTTGCTTTGGCCTGAGTCCAAAAAAAACCGCCAAACACCAAAGCAAATTAACCCCAACTGGTTTTTATTTGCCTGGCTGCTACCTGGCTTAATAGTTTCGGCAATAACTCAAATCAATTACATCCGAATTTTTAGTATTTCCTATCTGGCTCTTTATCTAATCGTTGCCTACTTTTTTTACTTACTTTGGCTAAAGCAAAAAAAATTATTTTGGTTTCTGATTACTGCTTGGTTTTTAATCAGCCTTTTTACCTTAAGTCAAAATTTATTTTTACAGTTTTGTCGCTGGGATCTGGGCAACCAATGGTTGGCTCAAAATGAAAAACCAAAAGACAAAATAATAATTTCCAGTTATATTTATGAATTGCCGTTTCAACGCTACTACACTGGAAAAAATAATTTTGTCGGTTTCTATCCAATAAACGACAATAAAACTTTAGACCAAAGAATCTCAGAAAAAAACTGGCAGAATTTAATTAATACTAATAACGTTGGAGAGCTCCAGGCCCTAATTGAGGGTTTTGATCGGGTTATTATTATCTTTGAAGTTAATTCTGATGACCATTATTTTTCCGCACCAGTGCATCAATGGTTGACTAATAATGGCTGGCAAATTGAAACTAGCTACAAACCAGATTCCTTTTGCGGACCGCAGATAATTGTTTATTACAAATAAAGTTGTTTTTTTAAACCCAAAAAGGTAAGATGTTAGTGATATGCCAACGGCTGAAAAAAATCGAGTAATTGACCCAAAGGAGCTAAAAAATGAAGCGACCTTTGATTTGACTTTGCGGCCAAAAGATTTAACGGAATTCATCGGCCAAAAAAAGATCAAAGATAATTTAAAAATTTTCATGCAAGCAGCCAAGGGCCGAAAAGAACCAATTGAACACGTTTTGCTCTATGGCCCGCCGGGTTTGGGTAAAACCACTTTGGCCCATATTATTGCCAATGAAATGAAGGTTAATATCCGAGTCACTTCTGGACCAGCCCTGGAAAGAAGCGGCGATTTGGCAGCCATTCTGACCAATTTGGAAGATGGCGATATTTTATTTATTGATGAAATTCATCGCCTAAATAAAGTAATTGAAGAAATTCTTTATCCAGCCATGGAAGATTATGCTTTGGATATCGTCATTGGCAAAGGACCGTCGGCTCGGACTTTACGACTTGATTTACCGCATTTTACCATCGTTGGCGCCACTACCAAAATCAGCTTGCTTTCTTCGCCCTTGCGCGATCGGTTTGGCAATATCTATCATTTGAATTTTTATGAAGATGATGAAATCCAACAAATCATTAATCGGGCCGCTAAAATTTTAAATATTGAAATGGATTTGTCAGCCGCGGCCAAAATTTCTAGCCGAGCCAGAAAAACTCCGCGCGTGGCCAACCGCTTGTTAAAACGGGTCAGGGATTTTGCTCAAGTCAAAGCGGAAGGCAAAGTTAATGAAGCCATTACCGAACAAGCTTTAACCATGCTAGATATTGATAAATTCGGTTTGGATGAAATTGACCGAAAAATTTTAGAAGTAATTATCACTAAATTTGGTGGCGGACCAGTTGGCCTAAATACCATTGCGGCGGCCACTGGTGAAGAAATGGCAACGATTGAAGATGTTTATGAACCGTTTTTGCTCCAAATCGGCTTACTCAAACGAACCCCTAAGGGCCGCCTGGCAACCGAACATGCCTACAAGCACCTTAATTTGAATGATGTTAAAATTCAAAAAAAATTGATATAATAAAGTCATGACTGTTGCCATCTCATTTTTCTACTACATCTACCTGATTTTTATCGCGGTTTTTTTAATTTTTACCTTTTTTAATGTTTATCATTTAGTCCGGTTTGGTTTCTTGAGCCTTGGTAATATTACCGTAATTATTTTTTACATTGTCGTTACGGCTTTAATTCTAAGTATCTCTTGGGGTTATATTGGCCAAATTGATTGGCAGCAAACTTTTTATATTTCTCCTCAATTTCAATAATTTATGATAATAAAATTTTTTATCCCCCATCGCCTGGAAGGTGAAAATATTATCCTGCTTTTGCGGCGGCATCATTTTGTTCTTCTGACAAGATTTGCCAGCTGGACAGTAGTGGCAATTTTACCTTTACTATTTTATTGGCTTTTGAATGATACTTTAAAAAAAATCTTTACCGGGGTAACTTATGAACCAATTCTAGTTTTATTCACCAGCCTCTATTATCTTTTTATTTGGCTTTTTGCTTTTGCCAGTTATGTCAGTTATTACTTGGACGTTTGGGTAATCACCAACCAAAGAATTATTGACATGGAACAAGGTGGCTTGTTTGCCCGAACGGTTTCGGAACAAAGATTGGATAAAATCCAAGATATCACTTCGGAAGCAAAAGGTTTTTTCCCAACCATTTTAAATTACGGCCAAGTCTATGCCCAAACTGCCGGTGAAAAAGAACGGTTTGTTTTTAAACAAATACCAGAACCCCATTCGGTTGCCAAAAAACTAGGCAATGTTGTTAATGATTATAAAAAAGCCCACATCTTTACTGATAACTTAAAAAAATAATCAAACTAAATTTCAATAAAAAATATATGGCCTTAAGCCATATATTTTTGTTTTTGTTTTTTTGAATTGTAAAAACAAATGAACAAATATGTAAAAGCCAATGGTTACAGGCTGCCAACTGGCAGCAAAACTGGCTTTAATTATTATTAATGATAAATCCCCAAATAGCCACCGTTAATCTGATTAATTTGCTTACTGACTGCTTGACTGGGTTGGAAAGCTGATTTCTCTTGTTGATCTAAAGTCAAACCCTGGTTACCAGCTAAAAAACTGGAGGTAACACTCAAAAGCCAAGTGGCAAACAAAACAATAAAAAAAGCACTGACCAAGCTTACCACCAATTGATATTGGCTAAGCCGATTATTCAGTACCTGGTTTTGAGAGGTTACACCAAAAAAGGATAAAACCTCATGAATTGATTGAATGCGCTGCATATTGTTGTTTTTATTTTTGTTTTGGCTTGCCCTTTCTTAAAAAGGGTTTATAAAAGAGAGCTTTTGGCACTCTCTAAATACAGTATAGCACACCTAAAAAATTTTGTCAATTTACTTTCAAAAATGTTATGATAAAATGGTAATAATTTTATGAGTGAAGTTCAAAAAATTGCCCATAATACAATGATTCAAGTCATCGGCAAAGCCCTGGTGATAGCTTTAGCTTTGGTTGGTTTTGGTTTAATGACTCGCTACTTAGGTCAACAAGGCGTTGGTTATTATTCAACCATTTATGCTTTCTTGGCTATTTTTGGAATTTTAATTGATTTGGGGCTGCAGATGACAACCACTCAGTTGATTTCTAACCCAAAAGAAAATGAAAGCCAGATTTTGAGCAATGCCCTAACCATCCGGCTGATTGCTTCAATTACTTTTTTAAGCCTTGCTCCTCTAGTGGCAATATTTTTGCCCTACCCAACAATTGTCAAAATTGGCATGGTTATTGCTATTGTTGGTTTTGTCTCGGCTTCATTAACGGCAACCTTAACCAGCTTGTTTCAAAAAAACTTAATCATGGTCAAAGCGGTTATTGCTGAAGTAACCGCTAAAATAATTTATTTAATCCTCACCATTATTACAATCTACTTTGATCTTGGGCTTTGGGGAATTTTAGTGGCAGCTTCCTTAGACAGCTTTTTCGTTTTTATTATCATGTTTTATTTTGCTTCCAAACAATTAAAATTAAAACCCAGCTTTGATTGGTTAGTTTGGCAAAAAATTATTACCAAAACTTGGCCGGTGGCTTTAACCATTGCTTTAAATTTAATTTATTTTAAGGGCGATATTTTTATCATGTCATTAGTTCGCACCCAATCGGAGGTCGGCCTTTACGGCGCACCTTACAAAGTGTTAGAGGTATTAATTAATGTTGTTTATCTGTTTTTAGGTTTAATTCTGCCACTTTTGGCCACGGCTTCAGCGATTAATAATTTTGAAAGATTAAAAAAAATTATCCAATCAACTTTTGATTTTTTAATTATCTTTACCATACCAATGATTGTGGGCGGCTACTTTTTGGGTGTACCTCTAATGGTTTTAATGGCCGGGCCGGATTTTGCCATTTCGGGCCAAATTATCAAAATATTATTTTTAGCTACTGGGTCAATTTTTATTGCCGGTTTATTTGGTTATGCCGTGGTGGCTTTAAACCAACAGAAAAAGATGATCAAATTTTATGCCCTCAATGCCGTAATTTCAGTAATTGGTTACTTAATCTTCATTCCGCTTTATTCTTACTGGGGGGCGGCCTGGATGACGGTGTTTACTGAAATTTTTATTTTGGCCACGGCTGGTTTGATTCTTTACCAACAACTTAAATTTTTACCTAACTTAAAAATTCTGGGTAAAGTAATTTTGGCCAGTTTAGTAATGGCAATCCCCCTCTATTACTTGCCTAATTTACCCTTACTGATGTCAGTTTGTCTGGGCGCGGTTGTTTATTTTCTCTGTCTATATTTGCTTAAGGGTTTTGACCGAGAAATGGTTTTAGAAATTATTAAAGTCAAAAAAGATGAAACCAACAATAATTAATCATAAAATTTACGGCCGTTTTACCATCAGTGAACCGGTTTTAATTGATTTAATTAAATCACCGGCTTTACAGCGATTAAAAAAAATTGCCCAGCTCGGGGCTTGGCATTTCTATCATCAAAAACCGGGAAATTTCAATCGTTATCAACATTCAATCGGCGTTTTACTTTTACTTAGAAAATATGGCGCCAGTCTTGAAGAACAAACAGCCGGATTATTGCACGATATTTCTCACACTGCTTTTTCCCATGTCATTGACCGGGTTTACGGCCGCGAATTATACCAAGATTATCAGGATAGCCGGCTCAAAAAAGCTTTTGAATTGCAGGGCATAAATAAAATATTAAAACACCATGGGCTCAAACCAAAAAAAATTTTGGATTTTTCAAAATTTACCTTGTTGGAAAAAGAACTACCGGATTTATGTGCCGATCGGATTGATTATACTTTACAGGATCCGATAGCTAAATACCTACTAAAAAATAAAACTCAAGATTTAATAAAAAAATTAATCGTTTACCAAAACCATTTTGTTTTTGCCAATGTCGCTTCGGCCAAAAAATTTTCCTACTTATATTTAAAACTAAACAAAGTTGTTTGGTGTAATCCTTTACAATCCAGCCTTTATTGGATTTTGGCTGATACCATTAAATTGAGTTTGGCCAAAAAAATCATTAACAAAAAAGATCTGTTTACCACCGATGATGTGGTGATGAAAAAACTTAAGCTAGCCAAGGATTCAGAAATTAATCAGCAGCTTAAAACTTTAAAAAAATTAAAAATTAAAATTGTTGAGCCTAAAAAAGCTGACTTAATTTTAAAAACCAAATTTAGAATCGTTGACCCGCCATTGCTCCAAAATGGTAAGCTGATCAGATTATCAAAAATTGACCCCAACTACCGGCGGCAAATTAATGATTTTAGAAAACAAGCAACCAACGGATTTTGTGTTAAAATCTTAAATTCAAAATAATAATTATGTTTTGGTTTGATTACAATTGGCAAATTCAAGACCTTCTAAACCAATCTTGGTATCAGTTAAACTTTTTAATGCTGATTGTTTTAGTTGTTTTAGGCTATCTCAGCTTTAAAAAATCAATTTACGCTTGCGCTCTCACTATTATTTTACTGCCCACTTATCTTTGCCGCAGCCAAATTTGGTTTGTCCCAATCACCTATTTAGAACTTTGCCTTTTAGTAACCTTTTTTGGTTGGTTTATCCAAGCCAAACCCTACAAGCTACAAGCTACAAGCTACAAGCTATATCTCTTACCAATTTTACTATTTATTATCGCAGCAACAATTAGCATTTTTATTGCCCCAAATAAAATCACCGCCGCTGGGCTCTGGAAAGCTTATTTCATTGAACCGATTTTGTTTTTCTTGGTTTTAATTAATGTTGTTAAATCAGACCAAGATAAAAAAATAATTCTTTGGGCTTTGGGAATTTCTTCTTTATTAATTTCATTTTTAGCCATTTACCAAAAATTTACCGCCTTTGGCATTGCCCAACCGATTTGGATTGCTCCCAGCCGCCGCCGCGTCACTGCAATTTTTAGCTCACCAAACGCCGTTGGTTTGTATCTGGGTCCGATTATTACTATTTATCTTGGCTGGCTGATTGCGGAATTTAAAAATTGGCTGGGCGCAATTGGCAAATTGCTAATTTTGATTCCAGCAATCATTGCAATCATCTTTACTGTCTCACAAGGAACTTGGTTGGGCTTAATAGCAGCTATCATCTTTTTAATCTCTTTTGCTTTTTTACCTCAATTAAAATTCCAGCTAAAAATCAACAAATTACAACTGCTACTAATGCTATTAATAATTATAATTTCCCTGCTGGTTTTGCCAATTGCGGCCGATAAATTATTAAATCTTACCAGCCAATCCAGCCAAAACCGTATAATTTTATGGCAGATGAGCGAAAAGTATTTATTAAGCAGTCCCAAAAATTTTATTTTTGGCAGCGGTATTTTAGGTTTTGCCCAGATCCAAAATCAATTGCGCAATCCACTAAAGATGGAGCCATTACTTTATGCACACAATATCTTTTTCAACTTCTGGCTGGAACTTGGTTTGTTAGGTTTAAGTTCTTTTATTATTCTAATAATTCAATTCTTCAAAAAAGGGTTAAGCGAAGTTAATAAAGAAAATCGCTGGCTTAAGTTGGGCCTAATGGCTGCCATGATAACCATTTTAGTTCACGGTTTTATTGACGTGCCCTATTTCAAAAATGATTTAGCCGTTCTGTTTTGGCTAATTATTGCCTTACTCTAAAAAATTATAAAAAAAGACGTGTTCAATCGCCAGTAGTGATGAACACGTTTTATTTTTCAGCCGGGAGCTTGGCTGTCAAGGCTTTGATTTGAGCGGTATTGATTCGGCAATATTCTCTGACACCGGCCTGAACTTTCTCGGCTATTTCTAGGGCCAAAACCTCAAAACTCTGTGGCTTAAACTGAAAAGTTACTTTAATTTCTCCAACTGGACTGCCACCATTTTGCACTATAATTGTTACCCTAATATCGGGATTTAGCCCACCAAAAGCAATCGGCTCAAACGCTATCTCCTGCACTGAATCAGCCAATTCGCCTAGCTGGTTAAGTGCCTCGGCCGCACCCTCGTACAGCATTTTACCTATTTCGCTTGGAATTTTGAACCCAAACTCTTTACTTTTCAAAGAAACGGCAATAGTCATCATTGGCAAAACTCCTCCTGGTTGGTTGCCAAATACTTTACATTAAAGCAGACCTTAACAAATTATCCTGATAGCCAACTATTGTCAATGGCAACCAAATTTAAAGGCCTTAGCTAAAACAAAAGAGTCCCGACTTGGCGTCGGGGCTCTTTTACTATTTGAATTTTTATTTTATTTTCCAACGAGTTTATCGATAAATTCCTTGGCGCGATCTTTACTGCCTAAACCAAAAGCAATACCGCCGGCTAAAGAAATCATGAGAACTAATCCGGTGAAAAGAATCTTAATCAAATCCGAAGCAACTTTTAACTGGATTAAAGCCGCCATAAAAGTAAAAACCAAAAGCGACCATTTAGCCACATTGGCCAAAAAATCAGCTGAGGTTAACTTGGCGGCCAACGATGTTTCTTTAACTAGAGTATAAACAAAATTACTGACAACAATGCCAACAATTAAAATGATTATGGCAATAAAGATATTAGGTAGGTACAAAACAACCGCGCTTAAAAACGCGGAAATTTCGCTTAACCCTAAAATATCAGCCGCCGCGATCAAAACCACGGCATACAAAAACCAGGCAACTAACAGGCCCAAAGCTTTACTCACTTCCACTTTAAAACCAATACTTTCTAAAACTTTTTTCAGCCCGGTAGTTTCTACTGCCCGGTCAACATAAATCTTTTTGATTATTTTAGCAACTAAGCGGCCAAAGGCATTAGCCACAAACAAACCAATAATAAAGATTAAGACTGCGGCCACTAAATTTGGGATCAGATTTACAAACTTAAACCAAATCTCGGTAATCGAGGTGGAAAAAATTGAACCAAGGTCTGTAAAATTGGTCATACTTTTTTAGCTAATACCTTTACAATATATTAAACAGCTCCAGTGGCTGTCATAAGTTGGCTAATGACGAAGGTGGCCAAAGCGTAAGCGACAAAGATGATAACCAAACCAATCACCCCAGCGGTAATAATTTTTTTGGCCTGACCAACTTTTTCTTCATTACCAGCAGAAGTTAACCAAACAAAACCGCCGTAAAGCATAATCACGATGGCGATAATGCCTAAAAAGCCTAGTAATACGCTAATTACGGCCATGATTCCTTCACGGATATCTTTAGTCCCTAAACCAGTGTAAGTACCATAGTTCAAACCGGTTTCTAAGGCCAAAACTGGCATAGCGGAAAAAAGGAAAACTGAAACTAACGCTGTTAAAACAATAAATTTTTTCATTGTTTCACCCCCTTTCAAATAATATAAGTAAAGGCTTAGATATCTTACCAAAAATCAATTCAAGTCTAAACTTATTAAATTATAACTAAATAGCCCCAGTGGCTGTCATAAGTTGGCTAACGACGAAGGTGGCCAAAGCGTAAGAGACAAAGATGATAACCAAACCAATCACCCCAGCGGTAATAATTTTTTTGGCCTGACCAACTTTTTCTTCGTTACCAGCAGAAATTAACCAAACAAAACCGCCGTAAAGCATAATCACGATGGCGATAATGCCTAAAAAGCCTAGCAATATTCTAATTACGGCCATGATTCCTTCACGGATATCTTTAGTCCCTAAACCAGTGTAAGTACCATAGTTCAAACCGACGTCTAAAGCTAGCGCCGGTAAAACGCTGATAGCAAAAATTGCCACTAGAGTAGTTAAAATTGCAATTTTTCTCATTGTTTCACCCCCTTTCTAAAATTGATTGTTAATATTATTAAAACTGATTTTAATATACCACAAAACAAACCCAATATCAAATCATTTACAAGCTAATAAAAATATGATATCTTAAAGACAAGAAGTAATACTATGGCTCCTCTTAAAAATCTCAAAAAAACAAAAATAAAAACTACCCTACTGCGCTGTCAGGCGGGCAAAAACTACTTTTTTAGGCTAAGAATTTTTATCTTAGCTCTTTTAGTCTTAACTCCAAATGTTACTTTTGCTAGAATTTTTAATCCTCATAATATTATTACCGATGAAGAGCTGCGTAACTGTGATACTCTTTCTAAAACAGCGATTCAAAAATTTCTTGAACGGGAAAATAGTGTCTTGTCGCGCTATAGCCAAATTATTGACGATAAACCTTTGACCGCGGCTGAAATGATTTGGCAAATTAGTCAAAAACATGATATTGATCCTAAATTTTTACTCACCACTTTAGAGAAAGAACAAAGTTTGGTTCATAAAACCCAAGCGACGGAAAAAGCCTTGGATTGGGCCACTGGTTATGGCTGTTATGGCGGTACTTGTAAAGAAAAATATCGCGGGTTTTATAATCAACTTGAGGCAACAGCTGAAACTCAAGATATTTATTGGCAAAAAATCGGCCAATTCAGCTTCAATGTCGGTTTGCCCAGTAAAACTAATGATGGTTTTGTTGTAATTCCTGAAAATAAAGCCACTGCTAATCTATATATTTATACACCTTATGTCGGCTACTCCCCGGAAATTGGTGTTACCGCTCCTTACGGCGGCAATCGCTTGTTTTGGCAAATTTGGACTCAATATTTTACCAACCAAAAATTTGTTGATGGCCAAGTGATCACTGATACTAATAATTATTGGCTGATCCAAAACAATAAAAAAATGAAGTTTGCTTCTAAAGAATTATTTTTAAGCAGCTATAAACTAAGCGATGCCATTGTTGTTAGCCAAAAAGATTTAGCTGCTTATCCCAACGGTGCCACTATTACCAAAACTGATAACTCGTTGGTTAAGTCATTAACTTCTGGCCAAATATTTTTACTAAGCCAAAACCAAAAACGGCCGGTAATTGATAATGACGCTTTGGCTTTGTTATCCGATTTTAGAATCAGTTTAACCGAAAGTGAAATTCCAACAATTACTAATGAAGAATTAGATAATTATAGCGTTGGCACAACCATTTCCAAAAGCTCAATTTATCCGGCCGGAAAATTATTCCAAGATCCAGCCGGAACTATTTGGTGGGTCCAAGATGGTTTAAAACATTTGGTTGATCCATTAGTTTGGCAAAATCGTTTTGATAGCCAGCCAGCCCAAGTAACGGCCCAAGCCGATCTAGATGCTTTCCTGACTGACAAACCGCTCAAATTAAAAGACGGCACTTTTGTTGTTGCTGATAGCAAATATTATATTATTACCAGTGGCAGCCGCAGCCGAATTATGGATTTAGGAATTTTTGACCGGGTTTTTGGAGCTGATAAAAAAGATAATGCTTTAAAAGTTTCAACTGCTTTGCTAGAAATTCATGACGCCGGCAGTACCATTGATTATATTGACGACACTATTAAAGACCAAACTTTGGCTAATGATTCAACCTCAACGGTCAAAGACTACAGTGCCTCATTAATCTCAATCAATCCTGAAGAATTGGTTTTGTTAACCGGCGAAACAAAAAAAATTACCCTTACATTCAAAAATGACGGCACTTTGGCCTGGCAATCAGGCGATGTCTGGTTAAAAGTTTCTGATCGTGATCAGGCTGCCAGTTCCTTTGGGGCCAATCAAAATATTAATTTTAACGAACCAAGCGTTGAGCCGCAGCAACTTGCCACCTTTGATGTTACTTTAACAGCACCCACTAAAGCTGGCGATTTAATCAACCAAATCTTTACCTTGTATTATAAAAACGGTTCAACTCAAACTAAAATTACTGACGCTGGCCGCTTTATTTTTGTTAAATCAGGTACCACCAGCCAAATCACAAAGCATAATCTACCAACTGTCATAAAAAATAAAAAAAATTTGGTTTCGGTCACAGTTAAAATAAAGAATACCGGTAAAGACACTTGGACATCAAAAAAAACCGCTTTATTAATCTACAACGCTGACGGTTCAGCCAGCCCATTTTATTACAAAAGTGACTGGCTTAAAAAAGATGTTGCTGCCGTGCCAATCAATGCCAGCAAAATCAAGCCGGGCCAAACCGCTGAATTCCGATTTATCTTAAATGCCAAAACTCTCAAAGCTGGCGACTATACCTTGAATCTACAACTAAAATTATTAGATAAAGAAAAACAAGTTTTACTGGATGGCAAGCAGCAATGGTTGCAAAAGATTACCATTAAATAAATTTCTCCAAAATATTGGTTCCGGCGTTTATAAACGCCGGATTTTTTTTATAAAAAAGAAGCCCCCTTAGTAAATTACTTTGGAGGCTTGAGATAACAACGTGACTTGTCACGGCTAAGCCGTAGGCTCGCCGCCAGCTTGAGCGGTTTCAACCACTGTAGTTGTAGTGTCAATGGCTGAAGGCACCACGACTTCTTCAGGCTCAATAATTACCGCTGTCATTTCCTGGCGCAAAGTGCTTTCCTGATCATAGCAGAGACTCTCGATCAGGCCGAGACTCTCCCAAATCTGAAGGGCTTGCTCCAGTTCACCAGCCAAATAGGAATCAAAGGCAAGTTCTTTAGCCAAGGCTTCAATTGCCTGGGCGACTTCGTCGCTGGAAATGAGCAACTCACCATTGTCCAAGACCAAAAAGCTGGCCAAGCGGTATATTATTGCCCGCTTGTTTTCGCCATTGACCACCAACAAAATCCGGGGCAGGTCCTCAAGATCAAACAAACCAAATTTTTCATCCGGGTTGTTTAAGAAGAAAAGGATCTGCTCAATCAAAAGCTGGTTGTCGTAAGGCGTAGTTGGCCACTCCAATATCCTATGAAAAACCTGGGCATAGCAGGCAACTATGCTAGGATCTTTGTCGCGTTGGGGCAAATAGCCTTCCTCCTGCGACAAAGCTGCCCGGCAAATGTCTTGGTGAGCCAGGGCTTTTATCCTTTGATCAATATTGACATTGGTCAACAGATCGTAAAGCGGTTTCAGATTGGTATAGTTCAACCGCCGACCACAAAATGAACGGCCAAAAAACTCATAGGCGTAATAAACCTGCTCGATCAGATCTTGTTCAAATGGCAGCCTCTCAAGCAAGACCAGTAAACACTGGTTGTAGAACCGCTTGAGCTTGGGGCAATATGGCCGCTGACGGATTGATTTGGTAAACGCCAGTACCATTTCAGCCGCATACTGCGTCAGCTCTGGTGACAAATTACCCAAAACTGCCAGCACGTCGTTGGGCCGCTGGGTTGGATCCAACCGATACGGCCAGTAAACTGGCTTCAAAATCCAGCCCCAGGAAAAAGGGTTATACCATCGCGCTGATGGCGCCAGCAGCACATACAAAGCATACTGCTTAAAACTATCGCTAACGACTGGCATTTTCTCGTCCCGCGGCCGCAACAGGTCCAGCACGTCTCCCAGCGTACGAACGACAGGAATGGCAGCAAGATCCGATTTGGCCAACCCCGTCACCCAATTCTTCCACAGCTTGCGGACTTGGGCAGTCTCCGCGTTTGGCCGGAGCAAAAATGTCACCAATGCCCAAAAATTCATAATCAAATTCATGTCCGTTCTCCTCTCTTCTTCGTTTGGTATTTTTCTGCCTTTTACACATGATACACTTTGTATATTCGCACACCAGATTTTCCCAAGTAATCTAGTGGAAACTCACGTTGAATAATAAGTCAAAGAACAGTTTAATTGATGACTAATATAACAAAAAAATAATACCTTGTCAACTATCCTTAATTTAAAAAGTGCAGCTGCTACTAAACTGCATTCTATTTTTTAATAGTCATTTTGACCTCAAAGGTTAGCTAAGCGAAAAAAATCTCATCATACTTTGAATTATTAGTAATTGAATGACAAAATAATTAATAATTCTTTATTTTGTTTTATACATCGGCCCATGGCCGGGAATAATATAATCAGCTAAAGCTAAAACTTTTTTTCGGCTCTCAGCCAACTTATTTTGATCACTGGCATAAGGATCAACTTCAGGAGAATTCTTTTGCCAAAAAACATCGCCGACAATCGCAATTATGCCTAAGTCAGTTTTTACCAGCAAGCTTAAACCGTCATAGTTATGACCCGGCGTGCTGATTATTTCAATATCATCACTTAATTGTTTGGGTAAGTCATCACATTTTCCACCTTGCCAAACACCGAAATATTCAACAGTTTTAGCTTCGGCAAACAGCCCAATATTGCGGTAATGATCCAAATGCGAATGGGTAATAAAAACATAATTGACATCACTGATTTTTAATCCTTCTTTAGCCAAAGCCTCAACCAAAAGTTGTTGACTTTCTAAAACCCCGGGGTCAACTACCATAATAATATCTTTATCAACCACTAAAGAAATTGTTGAACAAGTTTCCCCGTCGCCATTATCACCGCTGGTAAAACCCTCAATTAAAATTTTTACTTTAGCCATATTAATTAAAATTAAGTAGTAACCTGACTAAATTTGTATTTTTTAGAAATAAAATAATATTTGACCAATTCAATACCGGCTAACTGGATCAAATTTAAAATAATAATTATTACCCAATCAATCAAACCTAAATTTACAGTTTCAAATATTTTTTGGAGAAAAGGATGATAGATTGCCATTAATTGCAGACCCAGGCCGGCTAAAACTGCTGCCACTAAATACAAATTGGAAAAAGGATTTGATTTAAAAATTGAACGCCGAAGATTGCGGCAGGAAAAAACATAAAGCAATGACTCAAGACCTAACATTGAAAAAATTAAAGTACGGATATGGGCTAGATCAAAAACCTCAGTTTTAAAAAGATAATAAAACAAGGCTAACAAAATTAAATTGGTCATAGCGCTGATGCCAAAAATCAAAATTTTCATTTCTGAATCTAGAATTTTTTCCTTCTTTCTTCTTGGTTTGTAACTCATCACATTTTCATCCCCTTTTTCCAGCGTTAAAGCCAGGCTGGGAAAACCATCATCAATCATATTAACCCAAATGATTTGGGCCGGTAAAATCGGCAAGGGCAAACCTAAAATCAAAGCCCCGGAGATTAAAATAATTTCCGAAAACGAATCGGATAAAAGGTATAAAATGCTTTTTTTAATATTATCAAAAATTATCCGGCCGCGTTCAATTGCTGTAATTATAGTTTTAAAATTATTATCCAGCAAAATCAAATCTGATGTTTCTTTGGCCACGTCAGTACCCGAACCCAAAGCAATGCCGATATCGGCTGATTTAATCGCCGCGGCGTCGTTGACCCCGTCACCAGTCATGGCCACTACTTCGCCTTTCTTTTGCCAAGCGTCAACAATTCTTAATTTATGATGCGGCTCAACCCTGGCGTAAATATCAATATTTTCCACAATTTTTTCTAATTCCTCGTCACTCATTTGCTCTAGTTGATGACCTTCCAAAATATTCTTTTCGGAAATCTCAAAGCCTAATTCCCTATAAATGGCCTTGGCTGTCAATTTATGATCACCCGTTACCATAATCGTTCTAATCCCAGCTTTTTGCGCCAATTTAATCGTGTCTTTGGTTTCGGGCCGTAATGGATCTTGTAAGGCGACAAATCCGACAAAAATTAAATTATTCAGCTCTGTTTTAATTTTTAAATCTTTTTGGTTAGGAATTTTTTTATAAGCAAAAGCTAACACTCTTAAACCTTGATTTGTTAACCTCTCATATTTAACTTTTAATAATTTTAATTTAGCCTCGTTAACTGATTCCTTCTTTCCATTTATCCTAAGCTGCGAAATCATACCAAATATTTTTTCCCCTGCACCTTTAACGTAAAGCACTTGGTTTTGCGAATCAAGCTGATTTAAAGTCGCCATATATTTATTTTCTGAATCAAAGGGAAGCTCGGCTAACCGCGGCTGTTGTTTATGAATTTGCTGGTAAGGAATACCATTTTGCAAGGCCGCCAAGAGTAAAGCAGTTTCAGTTGGATCGCCAATAATCTTTTGTTCTTCTAGCTCCGCTTCAGGATTTTCCAAAACCGCATCACTGCAAAGAAGCGACATTTTAAAAATCAAATCTTTATCAGCCAATAAGTCAGAATGAACATACGGCTTTAAACCCCGGGAGTTAGTTTCTGTCTCGGCAGTAATAATCTTTGCCACTTGCATCTTCCCTTCAGTCAAAGTTCCGGTTTTATCGGTACAAATTATTGAAACGCTGCCCAAGGTTTCGGCCGCGACCAAATGACGAACGAGAGATTTCCTTTTCAAAATTGCTTGCATGCCAATGGCCAAAATCACGGTCACAGAAATTGAAAGCCCTTCCGGAATAGCGGCTACCGCAATGGCTGCAGCGGTATTTAACATTCCCTCTCTGGCGGCTTGACCAAAGCCAAAAATTGCCCGGCCCTGCAATTTTCCAATTACAATCAAAATAGTACAAATAGCCAAAACTGCATAAATCAAATAACGGCTAAAAACTTCCAACTGTAATTGCAGCGGCGTTTTTTCTTTTTTGGTCTTGGCCACTAATTTGGTAATCTGGCCCAGTTCGGTATTAATGCCGGTTTCACAAACTACGGCCGTAGCCTTACCGCGCGCCACGATTGTACCGCTATAAACCATATTCTTTCGCTCGGCTAAAACTGCTCCTTTTCCTGATAACTCCAAACTTTTTTCCACCGGAATTGATTCACCGGTCAAAGTTGCTTCGTTAACCAAAAAATTATCCAGACTTAAAAGCCGGCAGTCAGCCGGAATTTTATCACCGGCTTTTAAAATGATAATATCGCCCGGGACTAAATTAATGGCATTAGTCTCAATCGTCTGTTTATCCCGTAAAATTTTAGCTTTAAAATCAATTAACTTTTTAAGAAAATAAATTGCTTTGTAAGCTCGGTTCTCTTGATAAAAACCTAAAACAATATTAATAAAAACCGTAATTAAAATTACGGCCATATCAACAAAATCTTGAAGAATAAAAGAAATGGCAGCGGCCCCAAGCAAAACATAAACCAAAGGGCTTTTAAGCTGGTTTAAAAAAATTACCAAACCGGTTTCTGGTTTCTCTTCTGGCAATTTATTCAGGCCAAACTTTTTTATTCTTTTTTCTGCCTCGGCTTGACTCAAACCATTTTTGTCAGCTTTGAGTGAACTCAAAACTTTTGGCTGAGCCAAAACGTGCCAAAGAACTTTTGCCATATCAAAAAATTAAATCAAACTTATTTAAATTATAACAAAAAAACCAAAAAGCCGCTATTAATTACCCAGCGAAAACTAACCGTTACTAAGTTGACATAATTTAATTATTAAGTTAACATTTACTCGATTTGTGAGACAAAAAAAGGAGGAGAAAATCCTCACAACTTATGGGAGTTTTGTACATGAACAAATTTGATTTGTCCGGAAAAGTGATAATCATCACCGGCGGAACCGGAGTCATCGGAATGGCAATTACCAAAACACTTTTGGATTTGGGTGCCAAAGTAGTCTGCTGTTCAGCCAGCACTGACAAGGCTATAGCCAAAGCCGAAGAGCTTGATCAAACTTATGACAAAAACCAATCTATCGTCATTAAAGTTGATGTCTGTGAAAACGTTGACGTGGAGTATGCAATCCGAACTGCCATCGGGGAATTTGGCCAGGTAGATGGTCTGATCAACTGCGCTGGCGGCAACCGAGGAAAAAAGTCGTTTCTTGAAACGACCATGGAAGATTTCCAAACCTTGATGGATCTTAACCTTTACGGTGCGATCCGGATGTCGCAAGCCGTCGCGGGCCAAATGCTCAAGCAAGGCACTGGCGGCGTCATCGTAAACATCTGCTCGGTTGCCAGTCAGGTTGCCTTAAGCGGTGTAACCCCTTATGCCTGTGCCAAATCCGGCTTGCTGGCCCTAACCCGGCAAATGGCAGTTGACCCACAGTTAATTGAAGGTGACATCCGAACCAATGCCGTGGAACCGGGTTTTTTCCCAGGCGAACAAAACCGCGAAATTTTGGCCTTAGGCGACCGCGGTTTGCGCATCAAGTCAAATACACCAATGGGTCGCTATGGGCTACCCGAAGAAATCGCCAGCGTAGTGGCATTTCTTTGCTCCCCGGGCGCATCCTTTATTAATGGTACCTGTATCAACATTGACGGCGGATTTTTGGCCTGCGGCATTTGCAACGCTGGCGGCAAGATAGCACTTGACATCACGCCTAACCCGACCGACGACGTTACCACCCTTGATGGCTGCCCAGCAGTTTCTCCAGAGGCTGTTCCTGTCTCAGCCCACCAGGCACCCCAACCCGGAGAAATTTCCCACGTAGTCTGATCTTTGCACTTCATCCCTGCACTTACACCAAAGTTGCAGGGTGTTTTTTATTTGTTTATATCATTGCGAGTCCCGACTTATTATCGGGATGAAGCAATCTCTAAGGTCCTAGTGGATTGTTTCGCTTCCCCTGGTCGCTCGCAATGACATTGGTAATAGGTTTTGCTATAATAAACCCGTCATTAAACCTTACCTTTTCTTGTCATCCCGCACTTGATGCGGGATCAAGAAGTAATACAAATTAACTCTGGATGCCGGATTGAATCCGACATGACAAAATAAAAACTTTATGAAAAAACCTCTATTTTTACTACTAATCCTCCTGACCCTATTTACCACCGGCTGTTTTAATAAAAACAATCAGACGGCTCAAGAAACAATTGACCCTTCAAAAATTACTGATCCCCAAGTAAAAAAAATCGTTGAATCATACAGGCCAGAAGTTCCTTATCAAGAAACTAGTGCGGATAAAATTCAAGCCGCGCAAACGGCGGACAAAATCACCGAGGAACAAAGTATAGTTTATCAAGTGATTGGCTTGGCTGACCAGACTAAATTACCGGCAGAATTCCAAGGCGCGCCAGTTTCCACTGATGACGCCTATCTTTTCGGCTTAATTAATGAAAAGTGGAATTCTTTTTCTCAACAGACAAAAGATGCTTTACTCCCCTTTTTACTGCCGCCGGATGATCCCAAAAGTTATTACAGTCCGGCTTTGACCGCTGATGAGGAAAAAAATCTTTGGGATAAGCTACTTTTAATCAAGCCGGCCGGGGCGGCGCCAGCGACAGTCTGGGTTGAATCAAAACCTTTGCCCCAAGTCAGCGTTTACTATGATAAATCGCGCGAACAACAGGATTATCAAAATAATGTTTGGGCTCAAACTGCCGCGGTTGATTCGGTGCCAAAATTTTCTGACTTACTTGGCATTGATTTGACTGACAAAAAAATCAATATTTATTTAAACAGCCGCGGTCTTTCCGGCTACGGCCAAGCTTCTTTAAATCCGGTCTCCAATAAAATCTGCGTGGTTAGAATCAAAACTGGTTTGGATCAAAAAATAACTCAGGCCACCACGGCTCATGAAGTTTTTCATTGCTACCAATATTTTTATGGTTTCAAATATGAATTGGATATGAAATGGCTGATGGAAGCCACCGCCACTTGGGCTGAAGATTTTGTTTATCATAACTATAACACTGAACACGAATATGATTCTGATTTTTTTAACTACACTAACTGGGATTTATTAAGCACTAAAGCCAGCCACGAATATGCTTCTTATCTTTGGTTTTATTATTTGACCGAAAAAGCCGGTGGCGGTGGCCAAGACATCGCTTTAGCCTTGGCTAGAGCCAAACAAACCAATGCCGCCCGCCAAGCTTTGAAATCCCGGCCGGACTTTAATGATGAATTCAAAGAATTTTCTTTCTGGAACTGGAATCAAATACCATTTATTTACCACAACGATACGCCCCAATTTCCCGCCATTACTCCCGGAGGCGCTTCAATGAAAATGATTCCGCTGCATTCATTTGGTGAAAAAACCGAAGCCGTCAGTTTAGAAAGAGGTGGGGCGAAATATTATTTCTACTATCTGACCAATGATAATATTAAAAAACTGACTTTTGACGTTAAGGCATTTGAGCCCAACGAAAATGGACCCAAGGGTTTGCAAGCCCTAATTAAGATTGGTGACAATTGGTATTACGAAGACTGGTCAAATTTGCCGGAACGGACTTTCTGTCGCAATTTGGACGAGGAAAACATCACCGCTGCCGTTTTGATTACCACCAATTCAGATATCATTAATCTCGCCAATGGCAACTTAAAAACCAAAGCGGAAAAAAAATGCGGCCCAGGCTGGATTGGCACGGTTCGCGTCAGTTGGCAGGGAGCATATATGGATTATGGCAAAGCCAGCGGCAATGTGAAAACTGGCGGTTCTTATTCGATTCATGAAGAACTCGAATATGATCCGGAAAATGATGAGTTGTTAGTAAAAAAACATAATTTTACCTTCAATGAAAAATATAACAAAACCTATCAGGGTGGCCGGGGCGGCTGCGGTGTAATTTTTGACAATTCACGCAGTACCACCAGCGGCAATGGTAATTATATCTATGATCTCAAAAATGAAGAGCAACAACACAGCCGAATCTACGGCACCACTCACGCCGAAGATTTAACCGGCAAAATCGGCGGCCCTTATGAAATCGGTTTTGACATCAAGCCTGATCCCGATTCAGCCACGGCTCAAAGACAATTCAAAACCACCAGCTACTGGCAGTATTTGGAAAAAAACTGTTCCTTCATTCTGCCATTACAAAACGCCTGGGGCGGTTATCAGGAAAGCAGTAATACCGAGTATTCCGCCAGCTACTCTTATGCCCCCAACCCAATTGAAATTACCATCAAGCCCAATGACAAAGTGATTAAAGGCCATACCACCTACCAGCCGGGAGATAATATCAAAGGCACGATTGATTGGGAATATAGGAAGATGGATTAGAGTTTAAGAAAATAAGAAATTAAAAAATTAAGAAAATAAATATAATAGGGGTGAGGCGTCCTCGCCGAGCCAGCCCTTGCCGAAGGTAAGATTTGACCGTCTAACCGACGAATCGAACCTTCGGTTTTTCAAAAAATACAAGCAAAATTCAATTCTCGTTAATGACAATTAAGATGAAATAAATAACAATAGAAAAGAGCTATCTTAAGCCTTTAATATTCAATTTACAATCTAACTTATATATTTAGTGGAGATTGATGACTAGAAAATATCATTAAATATATATATATTTGCTATCTTTAGCAAAAAATATCATATAACATACACTTTACTGGTCATTTGCATTTGACAATTAAAATCAGATGCGCTAAGATGAGAATACCTAACAATTAACTATAAAAAAATGGAAAAATTTGAAAGTCTGTACAAATTTATAGAGAGCGCGACAAAAAGTCGGAAATATGCCGAAAACACAGCGAGTGGGTTAAAGGCAGCTTTAAAGTTATTCGAGGCTGAAATAAATGATGATGAACGTGAATCGGTAGAAAAATTTAAAAATAATCTTGAGCAGATATATCATAATGTCTTTTCAAAAAACAGCAGTAAACTGAGTGCTGCCTCACTGGCTACCTACAAAGGTCGGGTTATGAAAGTTATTGATGACTTTGAAGAATACGGGCAAGATCCTGCAAAAATGGCTAATTGGAATCCTTCCCGTCGCATTAGATCTCAAAATCAAACCCTTAAACCACAGCTAAAAAACAACAAAGATAATCAAGTAACTGAAACAGAAGTTTTAACGAACCGACATAGAATTGATTTAAACTTAAGACCCGGAATACGGTTTACTATAGATATTCCAGAGGATACCTCTAAAGACGAGATTGAAAAGATTAAATCTATTCTTGATAGGCTGATAAGTTAAAAATAATCAAAAGGGAAAGGTACTATTATACCCTACCAATAATGGTAAATAAAGTCGGTTTTACCTAAAATTGGTTTAATAATTAAAAAAACCGAAAGGTTTCTATCACGATTATGAATACCGGACTTGAAGGTCCGTTCACGCTATCACATGAGTCAATTGATTTTGCTGTTAAACTGACCCGTCCAGGCACTTATGTTCTTGGCAGGTTAAATACTAACCGCACATTCATTGTCGAGTATGTTGGTAGGTCTGATACGGATTTAAATGACAGACTTCATGATTGGGTAGAATCTTACCCTATGTTCAAAGCATCATACTTCCCATCAGCGGAAGTTGCTTACAACAAGGAATGTGAGATCTACCACATGTTCGGGGGTAGTCAGCAGTTGGATAATGCTATCCATCCTGATCATCCCGATGATACAGACTGGAGCTGTCCGGTATCTAATTGTTACAATTAACAATTAGACAAGGCCCGGGTAGAAATTCTACCCGGGCCCAACCTTAACTACATTATAACATACTAAACTAAATTTATTAAGTTGAGATAATAATCGCCTACCCCCGCCTTTCATAAGGACGGGACGAGAAGGCGGTTTTTTGCTATAATAAAGCCGTCATTAAACCTTAACTCTTTATTGTCATTCCCGCGAACGCGGGAATCCAGAGTCGCACGATATTAACCCTGGATGCCGGCTCAAGGCCGGCATGACAAAAAAATTTTATGAAAAAGAAACTAATTTTAATCATTGCAGCGACCATCATTCTTGCCGCTGGAGTCGGTCTTTATTTTTTCTTACCCAAAGGCGAGAAAGCCAAAGTGGCCGAAGCTGACAAATTTACTGACCCGCGCTACAGTAACGAGCCAACCGGCCTTGATTCAATCCAAAAAGACTTAGCTGAAGGCAAAATTAATTTAGACACGGCTTTGATCAATAAGGTTAAATTTTTATTCAATGACCCAACTTTGCCAAAAGAATATGCCAGCGCCAATGGGCCGTTTGAAGATGGCGGCACTTTTGGCGAAATTGCCGAAAACTGGAGCAAACTAACAGCTGAAACTAAAAAGACTTTGGCGCCGTATTTTTTGCGGCCGGATAATCCGGAAAGCGCGATGAGTAAAATTATGAATGGTGAAATCCAAGCGCCACAAACCAGCTGGCTTCAACTAATTGATCAAGCCAAAGCTTTTGATCGTCCCCTGTCTTACAAATCCGATGACACTTTAATAACTGCCGATGGCAAAATTAAAGTCTGGTATCTGGAAAAAAAGGAAATGGTTAACAGCGAGGAAAAAGTCACTAAGCTCTATTATAATGTCGCCCAAAAAATTGTGGCAAACTTAAATGCCGACGGCGCCTATGCCCAGTTTGTCGGCTTACTTGGGAAAACTCCCCCTTCGGACGGAACTTTGGGTGGCGATAATAAAACCGATATTTTTATAGCAACTGGTGCCCATGTTCATTTAGCTGATTCGAAAGGTGGTTCACCTTCCCAGGGCGTTAACGTGCCGGATAACGGCAATGGCAAAAGCAGTTATATCATCCTTCGAGAAAATTTAAATGACAGATATTTAAAGACTACAACCGTTCATGAATTATTCCACGCCTTTCAACGGGCTTTTGAATGCCGGCTTTACGTCGCCAACTGGTGGTGGATTGAAGGCACAGCTACCTGGTCGGAAGATATGATCTACCCCAAAGATAATACTGAACAAGGATATGTTGAAAGTTTTATTCCAAGACCGGCCACGAGCTTGTTTGAAAATGGCAAAAATTTTGAATATGGCGCTTATGTTTTTCCTTTTTATCTATCCAATACTTATGATCGGATGATTGTCACTAAAATTTTTGAAGGTTGTACCGGCGGTTCTACTCCGCTGGCCAGTGCCGAAAAAACCATTAACGGCGGCTTTAAGAAAAACTGGAAAGAATTTACCTTGTGGAATTTTAATCAAAACCCAATCGAAAATTATAAAAAAGCCGACCAGAGTAAAAAGTTCACCGGTGATACCAATCAAAAAGACAATAACGATATGATTTTCTTGGCACCCGGCGAAACTAGTATTCCCACCAAAGAATTAAAACCGCTGACGGCCCAGGTGATTGAAACTTTCTTTAGCGACGCGCAAGGTGTACGTAAAGCAGTCTTTAAAGATCTGAAAAATTTTACCGGCAAAAGTGGCAACGCGGCAATCAAGGCCATAATCTATCCAAAAAATAATGGCCAACCCTACACCGAAGATTGGACCGACAAAGAAAGCCGCAGTTTTTGCTTTGACAAGGCGGATGAAGATTTTGACAGAATTATTTTGATTTTCAGCAATGCCGAAATGAAAAATAAAATAGACGTAAGCGACATTAAAGTTAAGACTCAAGAGTCGTGCTATGAAATTAATCAAGGGGAGACTATGGTTTCTAAACCCATCTTTGCTGTTAGCCCAAACTATACTGGTATTGTCAGATATCAGGCTGAAGGTGAATTAGTTAAAGATTCGGTCCCGGCCAAGGCCAAATATGCTTACTTGGGTAAATGGAGAGTTAAAGTCACTTATCGGGAAGATTGGCCCAGCCAGACGGCTTTGTTTATCACTTCAAGCGCCATGAATTTTGCTTATGATCATTATTTAGAATTTGATTTAAGTGCGGAATCAGTCCTGAAAGACGGCACGTTTGAAGCTGTGACTAAAGAGGGCAAATTTGAAACCCCGGGCTTCACGATTCATAATGAAATTTCCGGTGAAAGCGCCACTGTCCCACAAAATAACACCTCTTGGAATGTGCCAAAGAAAGGTGTGATTTCGGAAATGACAGCCGATGGCTGCAAAATCAGCCTGCCTGATTTTATCTTGTATAACTCCGGCGGCTACCGTGATTTGCCTCATCCGATTGTCTTTGAGATAAAAAAATAAGAAATTAAAAAATTAATTTCTTATTTTTTTATTTTCTTAATTTTTTATCTGACTACCTTCAGCCCCATATAATAGCCCTGCGGCTTTTGGCAAAGCGGACATTTTTTCGGCGCACTTTTGCCTTTGTGAATATACCCGCAATTTAGGCACTTCCATTCAATTTCCTCGTCGCTTTCAAATAATTTACCTTGCTCCAAGCGATCGCCTAAAATTTTATAACGCTCGGCATGCTTTTCTTCCACTTCGCTGATTTCTTTAAACAAAGTGGCGATATCTTTTTCGTCTTCTTGCAGCGCCATTTTCTCAAAATCCGGGTACATCGTGCCAAATTCGTATTCTTCACCAGCTTGGGCATTGCGTAGATTTTCCAAAGTTTTTCCCAAGGGATGGATGTCATAAGTGTTGGTCATGGCAACCGGCTTTTTTAATTTTTCTAATTCCTCTTGAGCATGAGCCCGTTCATTATCCGCGGTTTCTTCAAAAACCTTGGCAATCCAAACTAGACCTTCTTTCATGGCAATTTCAGCAAAATAAGTGTACTTATTGCGCGCTATTGATTCGCCGGCAATGGCTTTAAGCAAATTTTCGTGAGTTTTTTTAGTCATATTTTTCCGTCAAAAATAATTATTTAAAAACTAAAATAACTATAGCAAAAAAATTGCTTTAAGAAAAGGTTTAAGTACTTAAAAATTGATTGACAAGCTAATAATAATATGATAATTTCAACCTGCAAACCAAAAATTTTGTTCTAACCATAAGGAGAGTAGACAATGAAAAAGAAGGGTTTTACTTTGATTGCACTGTTTATCGTCGTAGCAGTCTTGGCGCTTGGTTTGACAGTTGGACTGAGGGTCTTATTCCAACAAGCTGATAAGCCCTATAAAGCGCTGACGGAAAAAATGAAACAAGGTGAGGTGACCCCGGCCGAGATAAAAAAGCTTGAACTAAGCGGTATGGCTTCGAAATTCCTTGCGCCGATGGATTTACCGGATAAAACTATTAATTTTTGTCTTGTTGGCATTTATGCCAACATGAAAGATTTAAATGGCCAGGTAAAACTGTCGCATGCCGTATTTCTACTTGAACCAGGCGAATTCACCGACAAGGACAAAGTCCTGTCTTTCCCTCACGCTAAAGCTTACAACGGCAGTGGCCGAATAGACCGCTTCTCAGTAATGAGATTATTAAATAGCAAAGATGTAGGTAAGATGGAAATACCTTACACTTACATCTTCTACTACCCTAACGAATGATCTCCTCGCGCACCTTGCGTAAAAAGCTCAAACGGTCAGTTTCAAACTGCACCGTTTCTTTTTTTAAAATTGATAACCCTGGCCCGGATGAGATTCGTTTTTATTCATTAAGCGCTGCACCGCGGGCGGATAAATTTTAATAATTATAAATTTACCAGTTGTTCTTCTAGTTTTGGCATTTATGGTTTGTTCAATAATCAAGCAGTGCCCCCAATAAAGCCATTTGCCTTTGATATTTTGCACTAAAAAAACCCGCGTCGGGGCGGAGTGATACAAACGCAAATCCGGCTTGTCAAAAGAAAAAACTTTGCCTTTAAAATTAGCTGCAACAAAGGGTTTTTTCAAATGACGAGTAAGATTCAAAACTTTGGGAAAGCCTTGATCGGTTGTGATTTGTAAAGTGTCATTGATTTCAATAAAACTGCCCATAAAAAATTTGTTATAACTTATATTTTTATTATACAAAAAATTACTTAGGATGTCACCTAAAAATAAACGGCTAAAGATATTTCTGACTAGGATTTTAATAGTTTAAAGAAGGTGCAATTTGAAAATTACATCAAATTAATTTTCGTCTTCATTCTCTCCAAAACCACCCGGCGGTGATTGGTTGCCAATATTTTGGCTTTGCTGGTTAGAGGTTGTTTGGCCAACATCACCCAGATAATAAGAATTCAATAAACTATTAGCGTAAGTTGAATGTGGTTGATTGCGATCCTTGGTTGCATAACCAATTGAACCATCTTTGCCGCAATATTTTATGATTGTCGCTGCTCCACCCGAGTGACTGCCAATAAAATTGGTCAAATTGTAAACTTTATTATCAATAATCATCCAGCAGTCGCTGGCTGAATTATGTTTGGCTACCTCAGCTAAATCTAATTTGGTAGTAGTGGACACTGTTTGGCCGGTTAAATCATTACTTGTCTGTTTTGGTAATGGATTAGGAATAAAATAAATAAGAATGAATGAAAATATAACCAAAGCCCAAATAATAACGGCGGGAATTTTTATATACTTTTTGTTTAGTTTCGGGTATCGGGCCAGCATTAAAAAAATTCCAGCCGAAGAATGCAAATAAAACAAGGGACCAAAAACAAAAATACTAACAATGCTATGAAGCCAAAAAACTAACTGGTAATTAATCCCGGGAAACAACATCGGTTTAACCATAGCCGAACCGGAAATCATTAAAACTACGGCTGATAAAATTAAAAGCCAGGCTGTGCGCCGAATAATTTTATAGACTAATTGCATACCTTGTGGATTATTAATTAATAATCTAATTATACCAAAATTGCTGAAATAAAAAATAGAGACATATGATTGTGCATCTCTACTGGTAATTATAACTAAAAATTTATTATTTCTTCCGGTTTGCTCTTACCCGCTCATTTTCTGTTAAAAATTGTTTGCGCAACCGAATACTTTTTGGCGTTACTTCCAAATATTCGTCATCATTCATAATTTCCAAACCGCGCTCCAAAGTTAATTCCAAAGGCGGCGTTAGAATAATTGCTTCATCTGAAGCTTTTGAGCGCATGTTGGTCAATTGTTTACCTTTAATCGGATTAACCGCCATATCCATACCTTTAGACGCATTACCAATTACCATCCCCTCATAAACTTCTGTGGCTGGACTGATGTAAAGTGAACCGCGATCCTGCAAATTATATAAAGAAAAACCAAGAGCCTTGCCCGTTGCCATTGAAACCAACGAACCAACGGTTTTATGCTCAATTTCGCCAACGTATGGTTTAAAGCCGATAAATTCGCTACATAAAATCCCTTCGCCTCGCGTATCAATCACAAATTCACCCCGATAACCAAGCAAACCACGAGTGGGAATTTCAAAAACAATTCTCGTGTGGGCTTGCTCGGGATGCATATTAATCATCAAACCTTTGCGCTTGGATAATTTATCAATCACCGTTCCGGCTAAATTACTTGGCACATCAACAATCACTTCTTCAAACGGTTCTAATTTTTTACCGTCTTTTTCTTTAAAAATTACTTGCGGTTGTGAAACCTGCAATTCATAACCTTCTCGCCGCATATTTTCCAACAAAATTACAATGTGCAATTCACCGCGGCCGTAAACTTTAAAAAACTCATTGACCGAAAAATCAATTTTCAAACCCACATTAACTTCCAACTCTCGCTGTAATCTTTCTTTAATCTGCCGGCTGGTAACCAGCTTGCCTTCACGGCCGGCAAAGGGCGAGTTATTAACTAAAAAGTTTAAAGAAATAGTCGGTTCATCAATATTAATGGCTGGCAATGATTCGGTTTCCGCCTTGTCACAAATGGTATCGCCAATATAAATTTCGGGCAATCCAGCAATCATGATGATATCACCAGCGCTCGCCTCCTGGACTTCTTCGCGCTGCAGGCCGCGGAAAGTAAAAATTTTAGAAATTTTTCCAGTCATGGTTTCGCCTGAAGTTTTTTTAACAAAAACATTGCTGGCGGTTTTGGCCGTGCCTTGATAAATTCGGGCAATGGCCAGCCGGCCCATAAAATTATCATAGCCTAAATTAAACGGCTGAACTTTCAACGGCAAATTAACCAATTTTTTAGCCGAAGCTGGTGCGACGTGTTTTAAAATTACTTCCAACAGCGGGGTTAAGTCTTTAGTTTCATCCTTTAATTTTAATTTGGCCAAACCTTGCTTAGCAATGGCATAAACCGTTGGAAAATTTAATTGCTCATCATTGGCCCCCAAATCCAAAAACAATTCAAAAACTTTTTCATGCACCCATTCCGGCCGCGCCGCTGGTTTATCAATTTTATTAATTACGACAATTGGTTTTAAACCCAATTCCAAAGATTTTCGCAAAACAAATTTGGTTTGGGGCATTGGGCCTTCCTGGGCATCTACGACCAGAATGACTGAATCAATTGAACGCAACACCCGCTCCACTTCTGAACCAAAATCCGCATGACCCGGAGTATCAACAATATTAATTTTTGTGTCTTTATAAAATATTGAAGCGTTTTTGGAATAAATCGTAATTCCCCGCTCCCGTTCCAAGTCATTGGAATCCATACTCACCCCTTCTTTAGCCACGCCGGTTTGGCGCAATAAAAAATCGGTCAAGGAAGTCTTGCCGTGGTCAACGTGTGCAATAATGGCGATGTTTCTAATTTCCATAAATAAAAATAAATCCTAACATAAAACCAGGATTTAATCAAGCTTAATCTTTTTGTTAAGTTAAAAAAATAAGGCCTAAGCCTTTTAGATATAGGGAAAGACTGAGAGGTTTTTCCGTTTTGGGAAAAATTGGATTGGAAGTTGCAGCATATTGATCGCTGCGCTTGGAAGGTTGCCGCAAATAGATCTGCGGCGATTAGTTTGGAAAAGGGGGTTTTGGGTGATAGTTTTAAATCTTTTTTCAACGGTTCAAAACTATCACCCTAACCCTACAAATCCCGTAACCTTCTTATTTTCAATCCTCTCTCAGTCTTCGGCTAAAGGTTAGCATATTATACAAACAATGTCAATATACTTTAAATATCAGGGTATTTTGCCTTAAATTCCTGTTCATCACCAAATTGAGAAAAATTTTGTACTCCTTGGTGCTCTTGGACTTTGAATCCTGGCTTGTTGACATGCATTACCCCGCACCAATATTTTTCCGTTCGGTTGGCAATTTCTTTAAAATAAGCAAAAACGCCATTGGCATAGCCGCAATACATACAGCCTAATTTTTCCAAAGGATATAAATACTGTAATTTATTTCGGTCCATAATTAGAATATATTCTTTGCGTTTTACTTTTGGCAAACCATAAAGGCCAAAACAAACTTGCTGGTATAGCTCAACGACCAAATCTAGCAAAATAATAAACGGCAAGGGCAACCAAATAAACGGCATAGAAAATAAATGTCCCCAAAATCTTTTTTTATAATACTTGCGATAATCCATATATCAGCTTTAGTTACTAAAGACAAAACTTTGCACCATTTTTTCCAAAATTCCTAAAAATTTATTTTTATCAAATTCTTCAACCGTACCCGGATCGTAATTATAAATATTGCCCGAATGCAATAATTCAACAATCTCGTAACAATTTTGATTTTTTACCAAACGATAAATTGTTGATTCATAAATATTACCTGCCCCGACACCGACGGCAGAAAATTTATGACCGGAGGCAAACCCAATCATGGCTGGACCCAAATCTTTTTCATCATTGGTGGTGTTAATTTGTTCACATTTACTGACTGCATCCGGACTGGTACTAATTCCAACAATTACCGCCGCTTCTCCCAAGTTCGTACCAACAAATAATTCCTGGGGTAAAAATATTCCCGCTAAACCAGCTTTGGCTAAACTTAAATAGCCTTCCAAATTTTCCTTTCTGACTTCAGCGCCAGCTGGATACCAAAAAGAAAAACCAAACTCAGAATCACTATATTGGAGCGATTCAACGCCGGCAATAATTTCCGGATTAGGAATTGGTTTTACAAAAGTTCTACCGTCCTTGGTTCTACATTGCTCGGGATAAGTTTCCATAATCGGATAGCCGGCTTTGGCACAATCGACAAAACTGGCAATGTTTTTATCAATTACTAAAGCCTGTTGATTACGTTGATTGCTGATAAAAATTTGCAAGCTAACTGCGGCAACAATCACAACCACCACGACGCTAAATAAAATTAATAAAAATTTTTTCATATTATTTGATTTTTAACTGCGAGACAAGTGGAATGCTGGAAAAATAAGATAAGACATCAAATTTGAAATCCCTTAATTCAATCATTTCAAAACTACCCCGGTCAATCAATTTAAAATGACTTTCATCTTTCAAATACTTTTCCTTAAATGAATTATAATCCTTAAGCGTAAAGTCCGCATGACCCCGCTGAGTTCTAGTGGAGTCAGGTTGACGGATTTTAAGCAGCCAAAGATTGCCTGCTGGCGTTTTAATGGCTTCATTAAGTTTAAAAAGCGGCCCAGTGGGGGTATCTTGAATTATCTGCCCCAAACCCGATGCTTCAGCCTTTAATTCTTCGGACTCTTTGTCACTTTGGCAAAAAATTGCAGAATAATTTATTTCCCCAAAATCCTTGGCTATATAAAGACGGTTTAATTCTATTGTTTTTGGAACAATATACTCTAGTATTTTTTTAATGTTGTTCACAATAATTTAAATATTCAAAATATTTAACTCAATAAAGTTTCTAATTTTTTTAGGCAAAATCAAGTTGATAATCAGGAATTCCTAACTCTTTTCCGTATTCTTTAACCTCCTGGTAGTCTTGGGGCTGGCTGCGCTCAACCATAAAAAAACGGCCATAAAAAATTACATAGTGAAACTGATCATTTTTGAAATCAGCATACCAGGCATGCTCGGCATCTAAGGCTTCACTAATTTTTTGGGCATAAAACTCGGCCCAAGTTTCTGGAAAAGAAAACTTGATTTTGGTCCATTGCTTGACCCAAGGTGTCTGGTGACGCTCAGTCACTGATTCAATTTTAGTTTCGATAATGGTCAAATCTTGCAAAATACTGTCATCGGCTAAACTTTCTTTAATTATAGTGCCTGCGTAATCCATAATTTATTAAATACTAAATTTTGCTTTCTTTAACATCTTTCTTAATCAACCTGACAATTTCTGGAAATTTAGGCACCTTAAAATGTCCATTCTTGCTTTTGTAAATAATAATCTTGGCGTTTTTTAGTTTCTGGCCATATTTTTTTGCGTGGGAAACCGGGACGACATCATCATCTTTGGAAAATAACAAATAGAGATTCTTTGAATTTTTCTCTAGCAAATTTAAGTTAGACTTGAGTTTAAAACCACCAGCCAAACTTTCGTTAGGCAAAGTATCGTCAAAAGGCGGACAAATTAAATAGGTTGCTAATATTTTTTTAGGAAATTTATGCTCGGACAAATACTTGGCCAAAAATATCCCGCCCAATGAACCACCGATTAAAATTACACCGTTTCTTAAATAAGGGATATGCCTTTCAAAATATATTTTCCAATCATTGTACTTGGCATAATCTTGCAACGGCATGCGCGGCCTGATGATTTCAAAATTTTTCCCTAAACATTTATCCAAATAATCATCAGACCACCTTATTTTTTTCTCTAACTTAATTTTTCTCGTTTTTAAATAACGCAAATAATCCTTATTATTTTTAAAGGTATTTCCGCCGTGAATTAGGAATATTTGGGTTTTGTTTTTCATAAGTTAAATTATTTTAGCGGAAAGGGCGGAATGAAGACTGGATAATTATGAATTTATTTAACTATTTTATTCTTGTCAACTTCAAAATCCGACCTTCCCCGGTCGGGTGAAACATAACTGCCTTTATAAACTTGTCAATTTTGATCTCTCGCCATTTGGGTTGAACAGCCGAAGGGTCGATTAATCTTATTAAATTCTTGACCGGGTAAATTCTATCAATAACGCAAGCATGACCGTTATTATTTTTTGTATTATTTAAAACATCACTTGCAAGCATGGCAATTAAATCTTCGTTACGCTTTATACTATTGGAAATTAAAAAAATTAGCTCTTTCTTTTTAAAATTTCTAATATAATAGGTTGCAACTGTCAAAGGAATTCTTAATCTTTTAAAAACGGAGTTTATCTCAAATTGCTTATTTTTCATTTGCGTGCCATAACCGGCTGGCGGCCTCTTACCGGTCCGAACATTCCAAAATAATTTTTTATCTTTTTTGTCTACTAACAAACCTAAATAATGACCAAGTAATTCTTGAGGAATTAAGGGCAGACCCTGTCTGTACATAATCATACTAATACTTGTAGGTACGCAACAGGATTTCTGTTGAGTAAGCGGAGTATATCTTGTGTCTTTGGGTATAATATTTTTCATAAGCTAAATTATTTTGGCAGTACTCATTGTACAAAATTTGAACTCTGGAAAACTTGCGCCCAAACGGTGTTTTAGATCCTGCCCAAAACGGAGAGGGTGGGATTTGAACCCACGAGACCGGTTAAGGTCTAACGGTGTTCGAGATCCCGCATAAAACGGAAGGGGTGGGATTCGAACCCACGATCCCTTGCGGGATAACGGTGTTCGAGACCGTCACATTCGACCACTCTGTCACCCTTCCGTTTTATGCGGGATGAACCGTCGCACCTGCCCCGCACCAAACCTATAAATAATCTTAAATTTTAATAATATAAGCCGGAGGCGACTTCGCGCGAATCAAGCTTGAATATCGTAAAAAATTAGTCGTGGGTTTTGGTGCGGGGTTCAACCACTCTGGCACCTCTCCATTTTGAGCACGATAGCCCTTTGTCTATAATTTCCTGCCACAACTTTTTTTTAGGCACTCGCCTGCCCGCCGAAGGTCGCCTCGGGCGACCGTAGGCGGGGCCACCTCTCCATTTGAAGCGGGACATGCCCGTCACACCTGCCCCGTACTAAACCTAGTAAAAATCTTTGAATTTTAAATAATGCAAGCCAAAGGCGATTTCGTGCGAATCAAAATTTAATATTGTTAAATATTAATCGCGGGTTTTAGTGCGGGGTTCAACCACTCTGGCACCTCTCCATTTTGAGCAGGACATCTGTATATTTTTAAAATAACTGTTGACAATCAGAATAAAATATGATATAAATGAATGTTTACCCTAAATCATGGATTAAACAACAAAATAGAAAAAATTAAGGAGGTTTTCAATGTTTTCATTTTACCAGTTTTGGGAAATTCTGTGGGAGTTTAAATTAGCTTTCCTTTTTGGAACATTTCGTACTCTTTGGCTTTCGGTAGCGGCAATCGTACTAGGAACTATCTTGGGTTTTGGCCTGGCTTTAGCCAGACGTTCAAGTTGCCGCCCGATTCGCTGGGTTGCTCAAATCTACGTTGAACTATTCCTGGCCATCCCGGTCCTAGTCCTCATGATATGGATCTACTATGTCATGTCACCATTCTTCGTCCATGCGATAAGCGATTTACTACTTAAGCCATGGGAAGTAGCAGTGATTAGTCTCGCTCTATCGTTGGCGGCTTTTGCCTCGGAAAATTTTAGAGCTGGGATTGAATCAGTCGCTAAAGACCAATATGAAGCAGCAGCACTTGACGGCGCCTCAGCCTGGCAGACAATGTGGCAAATAGTTCTGCCACAAACTATTCTGAATGTCTTGCCCAATCTCTTTGGACAGTACATTACAGTCATTAAGTTATCTTCATTAGCTTCCGTCATTGCCGTCTATGAGTTGCTCCACACCAGCAATAACATAAGCAGTACGGTTTATCGGCCCATGGAAGTCTACACTATCATGGCCATGATTTACTTAGTCATGATTATGCCGATGATTATGGGAGTTAGATTGCTGGAAAAGCAGCTACAACCACCGCGCTAGCCAAAATTGCGACCATCAACCGATGTTACTTGTAACGTCGGTTTTCTTTTAATAAAATACTGTTAAACAGGTTTAAATTACCACATTTTTCCTTTTTTTACAATTCTGCCATTTTCTATTATAATTAAATAAGCAACACCAGTAATTCTAGTTGGTTAACCAGCCAGCTGGCTTCACTGGATTTACTGAT
>Ga0265297_10001163_pt1 | contig 64405 bp, 63 predicted proteins | sample Munlanlwell13791_FD_192502 | JGI IMG/M metagenome (GOLD analysis project Ga0265297, IMG submission 192502) | Leachate microbial communities from a municipal landfill in Southern Ontario, Canada - Leachate well 137-91 | ecosystem: Engineered > Solid waste > Landfill > Unclassified | place... | reverse complement strand
TTTGGGTAAAGGCCAACGAGAATTAGTAATAGGGGACAGAAAGACAGGAAAAACCGAACTGCTTCTCCAGAGCTGTCTTAATCAACTTAAAAAAGGCACGATTGTAATCTATGCCGCAATCGCTAAAAGAAGGGTTGAGCTTAAACAGCTTCATCGTTTCTTTGAAGAGCATGAGGTTTTAAACAATCTCACAATTGTCAATTCATACTCATCCGACCCTCCGGGCTTAACCTTTTTGGCGCCTTATTCTGCCATGACAATCGCCGAATATTTCAGGGACAAAGGCAAAGACGTCTTGGTCGTTCTGGACGACATGACCACCCACGCCAAGTTCTACAGAGAAATCTCCCTACTGGCAAAGCGTTTCCCGGGCAGAAGTAGTTACCCGGGTGACATTTTCTTTGTTCACGCAAAGCTCATGGAGCGGGCAGGTAACTTCCAAAAAGGCTCAATTACAGCCCTGCCTGTTGCAGAAACAGTTTTGGGAGATATCTCCGGCTATATTTCAACAAATTTAATGTCCATGACAGACGGCCATATATACTTTGATACTGATTTATACAATAAAGGAAGAAGACCTGCAGTCAACACTTTCTTGTCAGTCACCCGTGTCGGTCTTCAGACACAAACTCCACTTGTCCGTGATATTAGTAGAAAACTTGGTAGCTTCATGACGCATGTGGACGAGCTTCGTCAATTCATGCATTTCGGCGCCGAGCTTTCAGACAAAGTCCGCCAAACACTTTCACTGGGTGAGCGCATTGAAAACTTCTTCCAGCAGGCTCACGGTGAAATCTATCCCTTTGCTGTAACCGTTATCGTAATTTCGGCCCTTTGGGCAGGATATTGGAAAGAAATAAACCCCGCACTTATCAAAAAGGAGATAGATTCAATAATCATAGCTTATAATCAAAACGCGCAGTATAAACAGCTGGTGGACAATGTGATATCAAACCACAAAACTTTTGAAGAGATTGTAAGCCAAGTTGGGGCAAAACCAGAACTACTAGCTAGAAAGGTAAGCACTAATGGCTGATATAAATCAAATTGAGCAGGAAATCCAAACCCTTGATACAATGCAGGCTTTAACAAGGGTATATGGAGAAATAGCCTCAACGCGGATGAAAAAAACTAGGGAGAACGTTGTAGCCAGCCGCCAATTTTTGGCAGACATAGAATCTATCTTTGACGATGTACGTGCCTCATACACCCAAGAAGTCCAAAAGTTAATTAAAAAATCGTCCAGAGGACGAAAGGCCCCAACTATCACATTTCTCTCTCACAACGGTAAAAAAGTTGCAGTATTTCTTTCTTCAAACACGGGACTATATGGTGAAATCATCCCAAACACTTTCAGGCTTTTTATGCAGGATGTTGCTTCCGGTGAATTCGAAGTGACTATTGTAGGCAGGCAAGGTCTCGGTTTATTTACAGGCACAGGTACACAAAAACCTTATACATATTTCAAGTTCCCGGAAAAAGAGGATGAATTCGAATCGCTATCGGAGATAGTTGAACACATCGTCTTGTACGACGAAGTCCGCCTCTATTACGGAAAATTCGAAAGCGTAATTACCCAAAAACCGGTACGCCAAATTATTACGTCAGAAATCTTAATCGATGATCAAAAAAAGGGTATCAAACGCAAACAGTACCTTTTTGAGCCCAGTTTACAATCAATTATGCAGTTTTTTGAAACAGAAATCTTTGCATCTGTCTTTAATCACGCTTACAGAGAGGGCCAGCTTGCGAAATACGCTTCTAGAATTCTAGCTATGGATAGGGCATACGAAAACATTAAAAACGAGCGAATACTGCTTAATTCACAGCGGCTACGCATCGAACATCTTATAAAAAACAGAAAATTGCTAAATTCCTTGCCAGCTGTTTATAAAAGTATATAAATGCCAATTACTAAGTCAAAAGGCCAAATCGCAAGCGTCCAAGGCCAAATTGTCGAGGTCGAATTTGCAGACTTAATGCCCAATGTACATGATGTGCTCATTCTTCCTCAAAAGCCCAATATAAAGCTCGAAGTTTACGCTTCATCTACTGAAAATTCTTTCTACTGTCTAGCGTTATCAGACACTTCTGAAATAAAAAGGGGAGATGAGGTAGTCAACTCCGGCCAACCGCTAATGTTTCCTGTTGGCTCAGAGCTTCTGGGAAGGGCTCTAGATATTTTTGGTGATCCACAGGATGGAGGCAAAAAAGTTGAGACCAAGAAAGCAGTTCCGATAAGAAAACACGGAGGCTACTCGGATGAAGTTCTCTCTAAAAAAATAATCATCGAAACCGGCATCAAAGCCATAGACTTATTCTCTCCAATTGTCCAGGGGGGAAAGGTTGGTCTCTTCGGGGGCGCCGGTGTAGGCAAAACCATTCTCCAGACCGAGATAGTGCACAATGTTGTGGGTAAAGGGAAAGAAACGTATTCAGTTTTCGCAGGCGTGGGTGAGCGTAGTCGTGAAGCACTAGAGCTTTATCTGGCCCTACAAGAGTCGCAAGTACTGGGCCAATCTTCCTTAATTTTTGGTCCCATGGGAGAAAACCCGTCAGTTCGGTTTCTTGCCGGTTTTGCAGCCGCCGCCGTTGCAGAATATTTCCGTGACGAGCTCAAAAAAGACGTCCTGTTTTTTATAGATAATATTTACCGCTTTGCCCAAGCCGGAAACGAGCTTGCGGTATTAACAAACACCCTGCCTTCAGAAGACGGCTACCAAGCCACACTGGACTCGGAAATGGCAGACTTTCATGAGCGCCTCGTCTCGACAGAAAACGGTATTGTTACGGCTATCGAGGCAATCTATGTCCCGGCAGACGACCTGCTTGATTTGGCAGTTCAGTCGCTTTACCCGTATTTGGATACAATTGTTCTTCTTTCCAGAAAAATATATCAGCAGGGGATTTTACCAGCCATAGATGTTATCAACTCAACCTCATCGGCTTTGACCCCGGGTGTCGTGGGAGATTTTCATTATGAAGTGTCAATACAAGCTAAAAACCTTCTCAAGCAAGCTCAATCTCTGGAAAGAATTGTATCCCTGGTAGGTGAAGCAGAGCTCTCCGGAGAGGATCAGCTTGTTTATAAACGAAGTAAAAAAATCCAAAATTATTTAACCCAAAGGTTTTTTACCTCCTCCGCACAGAAAGGAGCAGAAGGCAAATACGTACCCGTGGAAACAACTGTTCAGGATACAAACGCGATCCTTGTGGGGAAATACGATCACATTCCGGACGAGAAATTCCAGTTTATAGGCAGTATTAGTGAAATTCCAGATGGCCACCCTTGATCTTCAGTTAACAATTAGAGCCCGCGAAACCGTCGAATACGACGGTAGAGTTCTTTCCATAACATCCTTTAACGACAGAGGTAAGTTTGACGTAACCCCAAATCACGCCAATTTTATCTCTCTTATAAAAGACAAAATTTTAATCAACAAAACCGACGGGACTCAACAGGAATTTAAGCTCAACCGGGCCGTCATGCGCGTCGAAGGCAACAAAATCGGCGTCTACCTCGGCATTAAAAGGGCATAGATACATAAACACCAATAACTTTATTATCTTCAAAACAGGCTATTGGATTACCGAAGTCATCTATAGGATTTTCATCCAGCCTCACTTTCAAACCAGCAAACTCTTCCGTGAGTACTCGTTTAGCTTCTTCCAAATCTCCTTTTTCGACAATATGGTTTCTAACAAAAACTTCGCCCTCTCGTGCTCTACCAGCTCTTTTCTGCCAACCAGGTTCATCATCTCCAGCATTCTCCAAGTTCTTTCTAAAACTGTACTCGTATTCCTCAAATAGTGCTCTTGCTTTGTCAATTTCTGCAGTCATATTTTTTAAGTCGGGGACCCGGGAGTCGAACCCGGAACCTCTCGCACCCGAAGCGAGCACTCTACCATTGAGCCAGTCCCCGCGATGCATACAAATTATACTCCCTTGTGCCCAGAATGATAATAGTAATAAGGTATAGACCTGTAGTATAAGCTTCTCCACAACTTATCCACAATTTTACTTCGCGCTCTGTCTAGACCTATAATCCATACGCTTCCTAAACAACTCTTCACTTAATCCTCCCTCCTTCATATGCTTCAGCTTCAGAGCATCAACCTGTCTATTAAGAAGGTATGTTTCCTGATGACACAAAGTCAGAAGCAAATTTGCAGCCACTTCTGGATTTTCAGGAAGCTTAATTTGTCTCGTTCCTAAGTTACTTAAGTTACCTAGGTTGCTTAATAGAAAACGTTTTGTGAATACAACAGTTAGGTCGTAAACAGTTTCTTATAAGGCTGCACTTTATTAATACTAACATGGTACAATTTGGCCTATGGATGGCACTTTGTATGTGGTTGCAACACCTATTGGCAATCTATCAGACATTACTATACGTGCAAAAGAGGTATTATCTTCTGTGGATTTCATCCTCGCCGAAGATACTAGGGTAGTAAGAAATATTACGAAATATTTAGATATACAAAATAACACTCTGATATACCATCAACACAGTGGTAACACCACAAAAGAAAAAATACTAAATTTGCTAAATTCAGGCCAAACCCTTGCGCTTGTCACCGACGCCGGCACTCCGGGAGTATCAGACCCCGGCAATGAGCTGATAGACTATTTGCTATCAAACAACCCAAATATCAAAATTGTGCCTATCCCGGGCCCAAGCGCACTAACTACAGCCTTATCTGTCTGCGGCTTCAATGTCAGCCAGTTCATCTTTGTCGGTTTTCTTCCCAAAAGAAAACGTCAAAAGCTGTTTGAGTGGCTCTCGCAGGCGCAAAAACCATTTGTCTTCTTTGACTCACCCTTTCGCATCAGAAAAACCCTTGAAGAGCTAAAAGACATCTTCCCGGACAGGCGAGTCTTTATAGCCCGCGAGATCACCAAGCTTCATGAGTCATTATATCGAGGCACATTTGATGAGGTTCTCTCCCAACTTCCTTCCAAAATCAAAGGAGAAATAACTGTAATTGTAGAAGGTGTCCCTGGGAAGAATCGAACTTCCATTTCAGGTTTAGGAAACCCGCGTTCTATCCGTTGAACTACAGGGACTTGAGCCTGCTTATTATAACCCATACTACTTACTACTAGCTACTTGCTGCTTTTATCGAAGGTTTAATGAATACAGCTCCCCGAAGTCCTCTTGTGCCCCGAAGTTAGTTAGAATCAAAAGCTTAGATGTGCTCGAATAGGGGAATGCATATGGATATGTATAGGCTCCGGTATAAATATCTTTCTTATTAGTCCCATCATAATCAATAATCGAGATCGAGTTTTCGTTTGGTAGTACCAAATGAGCTGAAGTGGGGAACCAATGAGTTATCTGGTTAGCCTCCGCAATCTCAAAATTCCTATCCTCGCCCACATCATAAACATACTTTTTATCAGGTTTTATATCTCTAATCTGTTTCTGTGTAGATGAGCCGGGCAGCTGCACCACCACCCCCTCCGGGATCGTCGCGCTCGAGCTTGCAGTATAAAGTATCCGTTTATCGTCAGGCGAGAAAGCAATATCTGTTGCATTTTCTGCCAAAATCTTCTCAATCTCATCAACTAGCCCCGCAAGTTTGCTTTCAAGCTTAAGTTGTTTTTCCTCTTCCCACTCTTGTTTAATTTCATCAACTGTTAATGTGACGTTTACTCTCTCATAGCTTGGTGTAAATACACCCGCATCGAGTAAATAAGCACCCAACTCGGTAGTTAAAAGTATCTGCCTGCTGTCAAAAGACCACTCCCAACTGGCCTGAGTTAAATCCCCATTGGTAATTCTTCTGGGCTCTCGGCTGAAGCCAATCGGCAAGTTAGTAGCCTCAATTACCCAAAGCCCTTCCTTCTCTAAATTATCCTCTCCAGGCGGCACCGCATAAGCCACTTTACTAAAATCCTCATTCGGTACCGGGTTCACCGCTCCACTAAACCCAAGTGCGGTCAGTGAAGGGGCTGAAGTAAACAAAGTCACATCAATCTGCGTCACTTCCTCCTTTGCAATGGTCAACTGCTTTTCCCAGGGGATAAAACCCTCCTTTTTAATAACAACCTTATATGTCCCGGGAGCAAGCGAGACAGTTGCGTTTGTAGCCGTTTCAAGCTCTCCGTCGATAATCACCTGCGCACCGTTCGGGTCCGAATTCGCAACTAAAAGCCCGCGGGGCTCAATGCTGCCCGTTTCTCCGTCCAGCCGGTAACCGCGAGCATAATAAAACACGGCAGTCCCAATTGTGCCCACGACAATCAAGCTGATGATAAAAATAGCCACACGAAGCTTTGTCATTGCCTAAATTATACCACTAAGTCAGTATTACTCAGAATTATGAATAGATATCTAATCATATATAAACATATCATTTTGTTTCTATTTCGAATTTACAATTTACAATTTACAATTTACAATCAATTACCAATAAAACAACTGAAAAATTGAAACTTGAAAATTCATTGATAATTGAAAATTGATAATTAAATGATTGCATGAGGAAGCGTATTGCCATTGATTTGGGAACAGCCAATACCATCGTCTGGCTAATAGGTGATGGTATTGTTGCCAATGAGCCAACGGTTGTTGCCGTCTCCGCTGATGAAAACAAAGTCATCGCGGTCGGCGAGGAGGCCAAAAAAATGCTTGGTAGAACCCCCGAAAGCCTTGTTGCTTCCCGCCCAATGCGTGAAGGTGTCATCGCAGACTATCAAGTCACCAAAGCCTTGCTTTCTTACTTTATCAGTAAAGTCTGTGGCAGGGTTAACCTCCTTCGTCCTGATGTCATGGTTTGTGTCCCTGCAGGTTGTACCCAAGTAGAGCGCCGCGCAGCTCTTGATGCAACTCTTGCCTCCGGGGCTGCCCATGCCTACTTGATTGATGAGCCACTTGCTGCAGCCATTGGCGCCGAGATACCCGTCTCCGCCCCTTCGGGGCACATGATAGTGGACGTCGGGGGCGGCTCCGCCGAGGCAGCCGTAATTTCGCTCGGCGGGGTAGTTACTCACAAATCAGTTAGGGTTGCAGGCAATAAAATCGACGAGGCCGTCCAATCATTCTTAAAGAAAAAACACAATTTAATAGTAGGGGATCAGACCTCCGAAGACATTAAAATAAAAATCGGCTCCGCAACGCCTTTGGAAAAAGAAGAAAAATTAGAAATTTCTGGCCGCGATCTTGTATTTGGCCTTCCAAGAAGTGTAACCGTCACCTCAACCGAAATTACTGAAGCCACCAAAACTCCTCTTGGTCAAGTTGTAAGTATGGTCAAGGATGTATTGGAAGACACACCTCCGGAGCTTGCGGCTGACATAATAGACAAGGGAATCATTATGAGCGGAGGCTCATCCATGCTTCGCAATTTTGACAAGCTCATGACGGAAGAAACAGGAGTCCCAAGTCATGTTGCAGACGAGCCACTTTATTGTGTAGTCAAAGGTACCGCAAAGGTAATGGAAAACATAAATCTCTGGAAAAGAAGCATCACAACTAAAAGGTAGGTCATAGTAAATAGGTTATAGTATTTAAAAGGTACACAGCGTTTTTTTGTGGATACTTTGAGCATAAGTTAAAAAATAATGTAGCTAAATTGATGTTCAAATTTTGTACACAAAATGTTTAGATAATAGTAATTAGTAATTAGGAATTTGTACCCTATATATAATCGTGTGCTAATATATACTTACCTACATGCGGTTATCTACTATCAAGATTTTAGGTGTCAAAATAAATAGCACTGTGGCTCCCAAAGTGCTAAACCACATCTCATCTCGGATTAAGAAAAATCTTAAAACTTTTATCGTTACGCCAAATCCCGAAATAGTTCTTGCTGCTCAAAAAGATTCTGAATTATTAAAAATCCTAAACGCTTCAGATATCTCACTTCCGGACGGAGTAGGGCTTGTCTATGCCGGCAAGTTTCTGGGTTTGAAAGGTCCCAAAAGTGTCATACGGGGCAGGGAATTTATGCTTGAGCTTTGCGACTACGCTTTTAAAAACAAATTAAAAATCTTTCTGCTCGGTGGCAAAAAAGGTGTTGCCCAAAAAGCCGCAACAAATCTTCAGAAGCATTTTAACAACCTGCCTCGCCGGCTCGCCTCGCTGCGAAGCGGGCAGGCGGGTTTAACAATTAAGCAGTTCTCCGGCCCTCATCTTGATTTAAATGCTTTACCACTGTCTCAAAAAGACAAAAAACTAAATAACGTGGCGATCAAAAAAATCAATTCTTTCATGCCCGAAATCCTGTTTGTAGGCTTCGGCTGCCCCAAGCAGGAAAAGTGGTTGTACCACAACTGGGATAAGCTTAATATCAAGGTCGGCATGGTTGTTGGTGGCGCATTCGACTACATAGGTGGTACCGCAAAAGTTCCACCCAAATGGTTGTCGGGCCTCGGGCTTGAATGGTTATGGAGGTTATTAAATAGTCCCCGAAGGTTCAAAAGAATCGTTAATGCAACAATTTTGTTTCCGTTTAAGCTTTTCCGCTTGACATTGCGTGAAAATACTAAATAAAAATCTACATCCCTGAATCTGGGGGCGTAGAGTCATCCTCAGGTGGTCCTTGGTCAATCACTTCATATCCCGGTGTAACCCCTGGTGGCAAATCTTCATCTTCAGTATCAAAAAAGCTCTCCTGCTCGCCGCCAGCAGGAATTTCCTCTTCAACCATCTGGCCGGAAGGGGAGTACCCGTTATAAACAAAAAATAAAACAATAGCCACCAATAACCCTAAAAGAACCAAAAAGACCACAACTAATTTACTTTTCAAATAGTCCATACCTTCATTAAAAAACATCTCTCCCCGCGTTTCAAGAGGTAAACAGTGCCTGAATAATGGTTGACACGAAAGCAAAAACAGTCTCTAATGGATTATAGTACTATGCGAAAGTATATAGGGCTCCTAGTTTCTCTTTTTGCTGTTTTTTTTCTGGTAGCTATGGTTGTCGCAACGCGCTTCGAAGTAGTTAGTAATCTTCTCCGAACAGGCAGGCTTGAAAAGCCGCAAGCTAGCCAGACTTATACTGTTACAAATCAAATATCTCAATCAACAGATGATGCAGAGGAATTCTTATCAAATCGTTCCGTGAATTTAACCGGCCAAGGGTTAGGTATTGGCACGGAAGAGGGTAACGCTCAGCTTATTGGTTTGCGTTTTACAAACATCAATATCCCCAAAAATTCAACAATAACCAATGCCTATATTGAATTTACTTCTCTTTCTACAAATTCATACGCTGTATCAACCAGAATATTTGGTATCGCCGAGGATAATCCGGGGACTTTTACCTCATCCACAGGCAATATTTCAGCAAAGCCTCAAACAAACTTTTCTGTGTCGTGGGATATTCCCAAGTGGGAGGCAAACTCAACCTATCAATCACCAAACGTTGCTGCAATTATTCAGGAAATTGTTAACCGTGCAAGCTGGGCGCCTGGCAATGCAATGGGTTTTATTGTGCGGGAATCCCAAAACATCAGAAGCGCAATTTCTTATGATAAAAACCCTTCACAAGCTCCAAGGCTTGTAATTGAATACTATGAAAAAGAAAGCTCTCAACCATTGGCTGACGCTCCTCCACCAAGTCAGCCGGTTAAGCTCATTTTTCATGGAGCTTCCACCTTCCATGACTGGATGGGTGCCAATCGTACTCGAGACAGGGTAGGAAATTTGCTTTCAACACTGAACCAAAATAACTATTACGTTTCGGATTTTGACTTAAGCACTGTCAGTTTCGATACAAATCAGGAAGTGGGAAGGCCTTTTGGCTATCTGGCCAGCTACAACGACATAGGTTATTTCTATACTATCTTCCGCGGTGTCAAAGCACAATCAGCGTATTTGCCCTCACTTTATAACACCCAAGGCTTAAAAGATAGCGACGGGCTTAACCAAATCCAACAGGCAAGTGGTATAACCCGGCCTTCGGGTGAAAACACCATCATCCTATTAAAAAACCATCATTGGAGTACATGGTTCCACGGCAATATTTCAGATGCTCCTACTCCCATTAATTCCAATTCCATGAGAGGTCGCACACGAGATAGCGAAACGGCCGATTATCCGGAAGTATTTAACATAGCAAACGCCAAAAGCCTTTACTTAGACCTTCTTAATTATTTCAAAGACAGGCAAGACAAACTCTTTGTTATTATCACAAATCCACCGATCAACGCAAACGCTACTGTCACTTCTCGTACTAGTGATGCACTTAGAAATCATCGTGAATTGGTACTAAAAAATAACCGCGATTTTAACAGTTGGCTTGTAAATGATTGGCTGGATAATTATCCTTACAACAACGTGGTTGTCTTTGATATATTCAATATTCTTACCCATATTGACAATCACCATCGTATAAATTCTCAAACAGGTCAGGTTGAATATATTACGGCAAACACCAGTTGGAACTATCTCGCACCCGAGTACACCACTGGTCCAACTGATACGGACTCCCATCCCGCAACCGCAGGGTATCTTAAAGCCACAGCAGAATTTGTACCATACCTAAACGAAATGTATCGCCGTTGGAAAACGAATGAGCCACCACCACCACAAGTAAACCCCACTCCCTCTTGTACAATTACTCTACCAAATACTGTTGCGTTGGAAGAGGGATCGAGTACATCACTAACAGCTACAGTTACAGCCCAGAATGGAACCGTGTCGGAAGTAAGATTTTTATCCAGTAATACTTCGGTTGTCAGAGTTACATCTCCAGATAACAGCAGCCCCTATTCAAGTATTCTTTCAGGAATTGGAGCGGGAACAGCTTCTGTTACCGCATCCGTAATTATTGACGGGACAACTCGTTGTAGTTCAACAGTTCCTGTTAACGTTAATGCTACCGCGGCTCTAGTTGCTCCTGACGTGTATTCTCCTATTAGTACCGTATCTGTTCAAAACCCCGCCTTCCAATGGGGCACTGTCTCGGCTGCAGCAGCATATAATGTATATGTTAATACCTCAACCGGTCAAAACGTAGTTAACCGCACAGTCCAATCAAATGTTTGCTCTGGCTCAACCTGTACGGCAAATCTTAATCTTTCTTTGCCGCAAGGTAGTTACCGCTGGTGGGTACGAGGCATTTCATCTCAAGGTATGGTCGGTCCATGGAGTTCCAGAGCGGACTTTGTGATTAGCTTGCCCGTTCCACCTGCTGTTGTTATAACAAATCCAACCCCCGGCACAATTACATCTGTTTCCTCAAATGTCTCACCAAACGCATTTGTTTACAAATGGAATGTAGTCTCAGATGCCACTAATTACGAAATTTATTTGGGTACATCAAGCCGCGTACAAAAACTAGGCACAACTGTCACTTCCAGTTCGGCTTGTGGAGGAGCAAGTACCTGCTCCTATACTTACTCCGGTCACACCCTTGCAAATGATTCTTACCGCCTGTGGGTACGTGCCCAAAACCCAAATGGATGGGGTCCGTGGAGCCAAAGAAGAGACTTTACTCTTAATGCACCTGTGCCAATTGCTGCCACACTGTCATCGCCAAGAGGTAATATTTATTCCACAAGACCTACTTTTGTTTGGACAGATGTACCCAATGCTACTTGGTACAGGTTTTATTTGTCTTCCGCAGCTGGCGTTCTTGTTACCAATCAGTGGATAGAGGACAACGCGGGTGTTTGCAACGGTACAACCTGCTCTTTTACTCCCAATGTGACCCTTACAAGGGGAACATCATACCGCTGGTGGATTCGTCCGTGGGGTCCGGGAGGTGCGGCGCCTTGGAGTACCAGAACAGACTTCACGGTTCGTTAAAAATATATAATACCAATATCATGTCATCCGCGCATGATATTATCAGAAAAAGAAAAAAGGACCACCTCAAAATTGCCTTGTCTCCTAGTGCACAAATAGGCTCCACAGGCTTTGATGACTATTACTTTGTTCATAACGCTCTTCCTGAAATCAATTTTGATGAAATCAACCCTTCAACAAAATTTTTAGGTAAAAAAGTCAACTACCCATTTTTCATCTCCTGTATGACGGGTGGAGTAAAAAAAGGACAGAAACTCAACCGAAACCTTGCCCTCGCCGCCGAAAAATACGGTATTGCAATGGGGGTGGGGAGTCAAAGAGCGGCAATTGAACACCCCAAGCTACAAAAGCTTTTCCAAATTCGAAAATAAGCACCGACAATTCCTGTTATTGCCAATGTTGGGCTGGTACAGCTTAATTACGGTTTTGGTATAAGCCAATTTCAGAAGTGTGTGGACATGGTCGAGGCGGATGCTTTGGCGGTGCATATTAATCCCATCCAAGAAGTGGTGCAACCGGAAGGTGACAGAAATTTTGGGAATTTGCTACCAAAACTGGAAAAAGTAGTAAAGAAACTGTCCGTACCGGTTATTGCAAAGGAGGTAGGTTTTGGTCTCTCCTACGACGTAGTCGCAAGGCTCTACAGCGTCGGTGTAAGAATTTTTGACACAGCCGGCTGGGGAGGCACCAACTGGAGCTTTGTCGAAGGGGCTAGGGGGCTTGGGTCTAGGGAGTTAGGAGAATTATTTAGTCAGTGGGGGATTCCAACCGCCGAGTCCATAGTTCAGGCTAACAAGTTCAAGTCCTCACTAACCCCTAGTCACCAGTCCCTAGTTACTATTCTCGGAAGTGGCGGAATTAGAAACGGCATAGAAATCGCCAAAGCCATTGCACTAGGCTCTGACTTAGTAGGCATTGCCGCCCCCTTCGCCCAAGCCGCCCTTATATCATCTGAAGAAGTTGAAAAACTTATTCAAAAATACGCTTCCGAGCTTAAAATCTCAATGTTTGGCCTCGGCGCCCGCAGGCTTTCTTCTCTGTATAACACGGCTCAAAAGAAGGGTTATCTCAAATAGTGCCACAAGCGGCACAGCCAGTAAAAAATCAGCAAGGATAGAGTCCAAAGGCAACAGTACTGTAAATAATAGCGCACCCAGATAAACCCAAAGCCGCTTTCTACTTAAATCTCTGTACTTTATTATTTCAAAGCGTATCAAAATAAGTAGTATTATTGGAAACTGAAAACCTATTCCCATAAGAAGTGATGTAAGAAGAACAGTTGTTAAAAGCCTATTAATGTCCAAGATATTTCCAATGCCCATGGCTATCGATCTTTCTAAAAAGATCTGAAACTGCCATCTCATAATCACCGCCCCGAATACAAAGCCGATAAAAAACAGCACAATTGAAAATGGCAAAAGTCTGGTTATCAGCCTATATTCACGCCCGCTAAGGGCAGGTTTTAGAAAAAGCAGTACTTGAGCAATAAATACAGGCAAAGCTACAACAAGCCCCGTAACAACTCCGCATGAAATCGCAAGGTTAATAAACTGAAAAGGGGAAGTAAATACCACATTTACACCCTCAATCGATAGCGCACCAACCAAAAACCTTATTATATTCTCGTAAAAGAAAAAGCCCGCAAGGGTTGAAACAGCAAACACTCCCAGTGTTAAAAATATCCTTTTTCTTACTTCTTTAACAAACGGAGAATATTGTTTTACTAAAGATGCAATTTCGGGGGGCAGTGCAGGATCATTCACTCTTTGTCTTTTTTATCTTCAGCGTCTTTAGAAGCGTTCTTAAACTCTTTTACGGCTTCTCCAAGACCTTTAAATAATTCGGGAATCTTTTTTCCACCAAGAAGAACAATTATTATAAACAAAACTAGAAGTATTTCAGCTGGCCCTATCGACTGAAACATGTTTAAACTTTCTCTTCCTCGTCGTCTTTAACTGCTTCGTTAAAGCTCTTTTTAACCTTTTTAATCTCTCTTAATGTCTCTCCCGCTGAGCGTGCCAGCCTAACTACGATTCTGCTCCCAAACAACACCACAACCACCAATAAAATAAGAAGAATCTCAGTAGGGCCGATATTCTTTATAAAATTAAGCATGCGTTACGCTATTTATATACCTTGTTTTAAATAATTGCAAGCATTAACTAAGCCTTGTTCATAAGCGCGGTGTACCAATCTTCACCGTCGAAACATTCTAAACTACTGGTTTCTGTATTAAATCCTATCATACCTCTTTTTGCATCCTTTGGCCTCTCTCTTGTTTTCCAAGTATAAATGCTTGGCATGCCAAGCATTAAAGACAAACCTTGGCCTATATCCAGAAGAACTGTATTTTTCTTTGGCATATACAAATCATTATACCAAATGTAAACAAATCAATTATTAAATACTATGCAAATTCTGCAATTAACACACTTGTAAGGTATAGCTTGAAAGGATTTATCCTACAAGTATCTATACCTATACAATCTTTAGCTTCAATACGTATATCTAGCAACTTGTAAGGATTATGCCTTCAAGAATGGCAGTATATACCAATATGAACCGTTCCAAATTTCTAACATTTTAGTTTCAATATTAAATCCAATGGTGCCAACATCCGGCTTTTTGGGCCTTCCTGAAGTATTCCATGTAGGGATCCTCTCACGCCTTACATCAGTTGTTGCACCCCGAACACCTTTTTCGACAATAACATCATTATTCCTATTAAATATCGGCTCCGGCGCAATCGAGGGAGATGCCGAAGCGGAAGGTGATACAGACGGGCTTGCGGACGGACTAACACTTGCGCTTGCAGAATAAACAATTACCGCCGCTGAAGGAGAGGCTGACGGAGTAGGTGATGCACTTGCGGATGGAGATAGTGATGCAGACTCGCTTCCAACAACTACAGAGGGACTGATTGAAGGGGAAACAGAAGCAGAAGGGCTCAAACTTGCAGATGGGGAGGCTGAAAGGCTCACACTTGCCGAAGGGCTTACGGAAGCACTAGGCGAAACTGATGCAGAAGGGCTCATACTAGCGCTTATTGACTCACTGGGTGATACTGATGCGCTTGGGGAGATCGATGGGCTCACTGACATTGAGACACTTGGGCTTACACTGGGGGAAACGGAGGCAGATACAGATGCACTTCCACCGGCAGGAGTTGAAGGCGAAACTGATGCAGAAGGACTCAAACTGGCACTTAATGATGCAGACGGCGAAACTGACTGACTTACAGACGGCGAAACACTGGCTGAAACACTTGCGCTTGGTGAGACAGATAGACTAACACTAGCGGAAGGCGATATGGAAGGGCTGGCACTGGGACTGACCGAAGGTGATACTGACGGCGACACAGACGGAGACACGCTCGGGCTCACGGAGGGCGACACACTAGCCGAAGGACTAATGCTTGGGCTCACTGACGGACTTACACTCGGGCTAAAGCTTGCACTGGGACTGATCGATGGGCTAATAGATGGGCTAATAGATGGTGAAACCGAAGGAGATATGCTTGGTGATACTGATGCTGAGGGCGAAATTGACAGACTCACTGAAGGTGATACTGACGGCGACACCGACGGGCTAACCGATGGAGATATAGAAGGAGATACTGAAGGACTAACACTCAGGCTCACGGAGGCAGATATACTGGGCGACACCGAAGCAGAAGGACTGATACTTGGGCTCACAGAGGGTGATACCGAAGGTGATACTGACGGAGATACGGACGGTGATACAGAAGCAGAAGGAGAAATGCTCGGTGAGACGGAAGGGCTCACGCTGGGACTAACAGAAGGTGACACGGAGAGACTGACACTAGCAGAAGGACTAATAGACGGACTGACGGATGGACTAACAGAGGGTGAAACTGACGGACTCGCACTTGGAGATACCGATGCACTTGGACTAATAGAAGGCGACACAGATGGTGAAACGGATGGTGAAACGCTCGGACTTACGGAAGGCGAGACTGACGCGGATGGAGATACCGATGGACTAACAGATGGTGAGACAGATGGACTAACAGAAGGGCTTATGCTTGGCGATATAGAAGCACTGGGTGATATTGAAGCGCTCGGGCTTATGCTTGGAGAAACCGATGGAGACATACTAGGGCTTACAGAGGGTGATACCGATGCACTCCCAACCGGCGGAATAGATGGGGAAATAGAAGCCGAGGGTGAAATACTTGGGGACACTGATGGACTCACTGAAGGGGAAACAGATGCCGATGGCGACACAGACGGTGAGACTGAAGAAGACACACTTGGGCTCACACTCGCACTTGGACTAATAGACGGACTGACGGATGGACTAACAGACGGGGATATCGAAGGGCTGACACTGGGCGACACCGATGCACTTGGAGATACAGATGGACTGACACTGGGTGATACCGACGGAGAAATCGATGGACTAACAGATGGGCTTACTGACGCGGATGGTGACACCGAGGGGCTTACACTTGGCGAAATAGATGGACTAACCGATGGAGAAATAGAAGGCGATACAGACGCAGACGGAGATATCGATGGGGATACTGAAGGAGAAACACTGGGACTAACAGATGGGCTGACAGAGGGTGATACAGAAGCTGATGGTGACACAGACGGGCTCACACTGGGTGATACCGATGGACTTACCGAAGGACTGACACTTGGGGATACTGATGCGCTAGGTGAAACGGACGGACTTACACTAGGACTAACCGAGGGCGATATTGACGGCGACACAGATGGCGATACGGAAGCTGATGGGGATACTGATGGACTAACACTTGGCGAAATCGATGGTGACACCGATGGTGACACCGATGGGCTTACACTTGCGCTTGGACTCACAGAGGGTGACACAGACGGACTAACAGACGGAGATACAGAAGGGCTTACGCTTGTACTTACACTTGGCGATACAGACGGACTCACAGAAGCTGACGGACTCACACTAGGAGAAACAGATGGAGATATACTAGGCGATACAGACGGACTCACAGAGGGCGATACCGATGCGGATGGTGATATAGATGGGCTGACACTCGGTGACACCGATGGAGAAATAGACGGGCTCACAGATGGAGAGACGCTCGCGCTCGGGCTAACTGATGGTGACACACTCGGGCTCACACTGGGGCTAATCGATGGGCTGACGCTTGGGCTCACACTCGCACTTGGGCTTACGGACGGGGACACTGACGGAGATTCTGAGGGGCTCACCGAAGGACTTACGCTTGGCGAAACACTTGCACTAGGTGAGATACTCGGACTCACGCTTGGGCTTACAGAAGGCGAAATACTCGGGCTCACCGATGGCGAAACTGATGCTGAAGGACTAACAGAAGGGCTCACGCTTGGTGAAACAGATGGTGATACAGAAGGAGATACAGATGGTGACACCGATGCACTTGGCGAAATAGATGGACTAACCGATGGAGAAATAGAAGGCGATACAGACGCAGACGGAGATATCGATGGGGATACTGAAGGAGAAACACTGGGACTGACAGAAGGGCTGATACTAGGTGACACAGATGCACTAGGGCTTACAGATGGAGACACAGAAGGACTTACGCTTGGTGATACAGATGGTGAAACGCTGGGCGACACTGATGCAGAAGGTGATACAGATGGAGAGACACTTGGCGAAACAGATGGTGATATTGAAGGAGAAATGCTTGGGCTAACACTAGCAGATGGTGATATTGATGGGCTCACAGATGGAGATACACTGGGTGACACTGACGGACTGACAGAGGGACTGATTGAAGCTGAAGGAGAAATACTTGGACTTACAGAGGGTGACACCGAAGGTGATACTGATGGAGAAACACTTGGAGATACACTAGCACTTGGACTTATTGAGGGACTTACCGACGGAGAAACGCTGGGTGATACCGAAGGCGAGATAGAAGGTGAAACCGATGCGGATGGAGAGATTGATGGACTAACGCTTGGTGATACAGACGGGCTAATAGAAGGCGACACGGACGGGCTTACACTTGCAGACGGCGAAACCGATGGGCTCACAGATGGCGATACACTTGGTGACACCGAAGGACTAACACTGGGTGATACCGATGCACTAGGACTAACGGATGGGCTAACCGAAGGAGACACACTCGGGCTAATCGAGGGGGATACGCTTGGGCTGACGCTCGCACTGGGTGAAATACTCGGACTTACACTTGGTGATACTGATGGTGACACAGAAGGACTGATACTTGGGCTAATCGAAGCTGATGGGCTAACCGACGCTGACGGTGATATTGATGGTGACACACTCGGGCTTACACTTGGACTAATTGACGGACTGACACTTGGGGATACTGACGCACTAGGTGAGACGGACGGACTTACACTAGGAGACACCGAAGGTGATATTGAAGGAGATACAGATGGTGATACGCTCGCAGAAGGGCTAACACTTGGGCTCACAGATGGTGACACTGATGGACTAACACTAGGGCTTACACTCGGTGAAACACTTGCACTAGGTGAGACGGACGGACTTACGGAAGGGGATACACTAGGAGACACCGATGGTGAAACAGATGGGGACACTGATGCAGAAGGGGATATGGAAGGACTAACACTCGGGCTCACACTGGGGCTAATGGACGGACTGACCGATGGTGACACAGATGCACTAGGGCTAATAGAGGGAGACACAGAGGGACTTACGCTTGGTGACACAGAAGGAGATATGCTCGGACTAACGCTAGCACTTGGACTAACGGATGGGCTAACAGAGGGAGACACAGAAGGTGAAACCGAAGGAGATACAGATGGTGATACCGATGCGGATGGGCTAACACTCGGTGACACCGAAGGGGACACACTAGGACTGACCGAGGGAGATATGCTCGGTGACACTGAAGCGGATGGAGATATTGAAGGGCTCACACTGGGGCTCACAGAAGGTGAGACACTTGCCGACTCGGTAGGCTCCCCACCGAATACCATATATACAATCTCGTTCCCACTCGGGTCCGCATCAGTCTGGTTCAAAGTGAAGCCATCAGAATCCCAGGAAACAAAATCTATCTCTCCTTCTACGCCCTGTGCATAATCATAATTTTTATAAAGCTTATCCGAATCCTGAAAACTGTCTGCATCAGTGGGGGATACATTATCCTCACTTGTTGCACCGGTAACCCCTCTTTCAGAAGAGGAGACAGCAGCACCTAGTGATATTTGAAATCCATCCTGGACCGATGCAGAAGCAGCAAAACAATCGGATAGAAATAAGCCTCCACTTGGCTGAAAACCCACCCCTGTTTCACTAAAATTGCCCGTAGAAGTTTGAGAAGTAACATCTCCAACATGATAATTGCCGCCCTGCAGTGCTACATAAAAGACATATCTTCCCGAGGTCGTAGTTGTCCAATTTAAGGTAAACCCGTTCGCGTCAAATGAAACAAAATCTGCTTCATACCACACAGCACCACTGGCTGCCAAAACCAATCCTATACACGCATCATTTTCTTGATAAGAATAGGTGGCACTGGTACTTACTCCCGTGTGTGCACCAACAGAACTAAAACCCCTTGCCGTCGAAGAGGTCGCAAATCCAAGGCCAAATGCGCCCAAAGTCTGTGAAATTGGCGGAGCATTGTTACCGCCCATTGTTGCAAGTATTAATGCATCCGGCTGAAAACCAGGGCTTGTTATCGATTGATTGCCTGTTGAAGCTGGGGTTGTGAAATTGCCTGTTGTAACATTGGTAAGTTCATCACCACCTAAAGCTATATAGTAGATTGTCACAGAAGAAGCAGGGGCGACCTCGATATCAATGGTAAATCCGCCTGCATCCATCGACTCCAGATCTGCCCTAAAATCCGGTTCGGCAATACTTCCATGGGCATGCACTATACAATTTGTAATTGTATGAGTTCTGTAATTAGCCGAGGGATTTGCCGAGTCCGCATCGTTGGTCTCTACACAAAATCTATCACTGGATGAAGTAGCAGCCCCGAACATAACCGAAGCTTCCGTGGTCACCCCATCCGAATTCAATACGTTATTGGAGAAAAACAAAACCACCTTAGGTTGAAACCCAACGCCGGTTATCTGTTGTGTCCCGGTAGAAGTGCTAAGAGAAAAACTGCCCTGCTTTACATCAAATGCCATATTACGTTCCCAACTGGTACACCCTGCAAGAAATTATGTTGTTTCCGTCCTTGTAGTTGGTTAAATCAGCAACGTTCGCGTTTAATGTAAAATCTGTATCCGCAGCCGTAGTATTATCACTATCAACCGTATCCCATTCCAAAGTGTTTCTGTTGTAAATTTGCAGTACCACCGCGGAGGAAGAGGGGGCCAAATTGCTCTGCCCCTCCCATTCCAAATTACACGAATTGCTCGTCCCCACATCATCCTTAAACTGGTGCATTGCATATTCTGCCGTGGCCGTTTGCCCGACTCTTGTATCATCCTTTGTGGCAACATCTGTGTAGTCCTGCGCTGAGTAGGCATTCTCAAGGTCCGCATCATCCGCCGGAAGGGCTGCATAATCTCCCCTTGTATAAGCTTCAAGCCCTGCGCTGGGGGATACAGATGCTGAAGGGGATAAAGATGCGGACGGTGAGATGCTCGGGGATACGCTGGGGGACACAGATGGTGATACGCTGGGGCTGACACTGGGTGACACCGACGGGCTCACAGACGGAGAAACCGAAGCAGAAGGCGAAACAGACGGAGACACCGAAGGTGATACCGAAGGAGAAACGCTGGCGGATGGAGAGATCGAAGGGCTCACACTCGGTGACACAGATGGGCTTACAGATGGACTTACACTGGGGGACACAGACGGAGAAACCGAAGCAGAGGGAGATAAAGACGGTGAAACAGAAGGAGACACCGATGGGCTGACTGAAGGAGAAACACTGGCAGAAGGCACAATTTCTGTTTCAGTATCATAGTAAGTTTTAAAATATAAGTCTCTAGTAGTATCTGCAGACCACGAAGTGTTATAAATATATCTATCCCCGTCGGGATAAGGACTCGGGTCACCGCTTTGTTCACTAGCAATATAATAATTGGCGCCACTGAAGCTCCCGGTCCTACTTACAACAATCCAGTAGGTAGTACCTGCTTCCAAAAATGGGCCATCTGTAAACGGAAAATCATAATCAGTTGCACTTGTAGTTAAGACGCTTCCGGCCTTTGTAAAGTCAGAAGTTCCAAGCAGACTTCCGGGATTTCCAGAGCTATCGCTATATATATCTACTTTTACTTCATCAGTAGGCGTACCAGACTTAGCTAATCTAAGAGTAACGTTGCAAATATTCGCGTTATGGTCAGGCTGGAAGGTTTGACCGATTCGTTCGCTCAAACCTTCCATGATCCCAAAAGATCTGGAAGCATTTGTATCTGTTTGGCTCTGGTCTAAAACACAGGTAGGACCGATGCTTGGAGATACCGAAGCAGATGGGGACACAGACGCACTTGGACTAATTGATGGTGAAACAGATGGTGAAACAGAAGGGCTGACACTCGGGCTCACACTCGGAGATATCGACGGACTTACGCTGGGGGATACCGACGGTGAAACAGATGGACTTACTGAAGAAGAAGTCGAAAGCGTTGTAAGCTGCACCGTTGAGCCATAACCGGTGCCTTTTGAATTGGTCGCATAAGCCCTGACCCGATAACCCGTTCCGGCAGAAAGACCGGTGATCGGAAGTGAATATGGCCCGGTTGTAAACGAACCACTTTCATTGACAGTGCTATTAGCAGTAGTCGGGTCCCCGGAAGTGCCCACCATGTAGCAAAAGCCGCGCACTGTTGGGGTTGCCGAGCCGATACTGGTAATATTTCCATTTCCGGTTGCAGAATTTGTTGTAACATCAGTACAGGCACCGGTTGAAACAACCGGTGGGTCAAACCCTGCTATAAAATACTTGGGGACTTCAAAGCCATTTTTTTCAAACCACCAGCACAGATGAATGGGTTTATATTCAAGCAGTTTCTCTTCGCTGATAAATACTGCCAAAACCAAATGGGCGAGGCCGGTTAAAAAGGTGATTAGCTCAGCCGTTAATCTTTTCAACATATAAAATCCAATCCCGGTTATATAGATGATTGGTCTTAATCAATTCCTCATTTAGTTTGTATTTGCTTTTCGGGAATTGGTCTAAAATATCCTGCTTTTTAAATCTAAACTCAATTCTTTTAGCTTTCCCCGTACTTTCGGCAAGCCATATATAAGTTTTGTTTGCAAAAGGGGTGCTAATAATCAGGCAAAATCTTTTTTTAAAGCTTTTCTTTACATTATCAAGCAGCCTCTTCCACTGGGTGTTATACTCCAAAACCTCACGCATTAGGATATTCTCACAGTCTGATGTGTACTCAACCAAATCAGCAACTTGGTTAACGTATTTATGGGGGGACCCGTCTATGTTTGTGTAATTTTTAAAATATCTTCTTGCCCAGCCTGTCCCGCCGCCCCAGTCCTCAACGTTGTCTCCCAAAAATTCCGCGGCCTTAATGTAGCTTTCTTGTTTATCATCCGAATAGCACACCTCATCTATTCCGGAGTAATCCCACTTGTATTTATTAGATATATTTTTCAAATTCATCACATAAAAACAAACTATCTACATTATAAACACTATATATAGTGAATTCCTCTGGAAATATCTAAAAAAACTACTTAATTATCCCAACTTAGTAAGCGGCACACATCGAGTGTTTTTCTATCTGGGCTTGACACCTATTGTAATCTATTCTAGAATTAGTAAAATATTTTACCAATTATGGAACATTTACCTTATTTTAATAAGTTCACTCTAGGCGAGATCTTAGGCAAAAAAGGCGAGAATCTAAACTACTGGGTTAAGACGCTCTTGAAAAAAGGCGAGATTATTGCTTTGAAAAAAGGCCTTTATGTCAGCCGGTTGTACCTATTGAGTTTAGCCAAAAACCCCGGGCTTAAAGAGAGTTACCTGGAATATCTGGCCAATATCATCCGCTACCCCTCATATATCTCTTTGGAATATGCTCTGGCAAAATATGGCCTCATTCCTGAAGGAGTATATGCCATTACCTCAATTACCACCAAATCCGGTAGAGTTTATAAAAATAAATTGGGAGTTTTTATCTATAAAAACATTAAAGAGAGTTTTTTTGACAATTTTGTAGTAAAAGATTTTGAGGGTAAAAGAGTTAAATTTGCCACTCCGGCCAAGGCGCTTTTTGATTTTTTCTATTTTAGAAAAACAGAAAGTATTGACAGTTTAAGAATCAACTTGGATCAACTAGGCAAGTCCGATAAAATAGAGTTTAACGAAATTGTCTTGAAATCTGGTTCGTCTAAGCTCAAAAGGGTATTGGGAAAATTAAAATGGTAATCCAAAATCTAAAAGCCGTGCTTGCCAAGAGCGGGGATTTTGCCAATAGAGATTTTGTCAGAAACCTGCTCAAAGAAGAACTTCAGGTTTTTGTTTTAAATTTTATTTATACATCTGCCTATAAAAACCTTATTTTTACCGGCGGGACTTGTTTGAGGAAATTCTACGGACTCCCGCGGATATCAGAAGATTTGGATTTTGACATTGATGGGAGCGACTTTGACTTTGATAAACTTCAAAAGGACCTGGGGCAATATTTTGCCAAGGATCTGCAATACAAAAATCTTGATTTAAAATATAAAAATCAGACGCTGTTTCTGAAATTTCCAGTCTTAAAAGAGATTGGTTTTGCAACTGAAAGCGACAGCGACATTTTATTCTTACGCTTGGATTTTGCCTTCAACAAGGATAAGCACTTCCAGACTCAAAACCAGCTTTTCTCGGCTTATGATTTTTCGTTTTTGGTTAAAACCTATGACCTGCCCACGCTTTTTGCCAACAAAGTGGTCGCTTTTTTGACCAGAGAGTTTAAAAAGGGGGACAAACAGACAGAACCATTTAAAGGCAGGGATGCTTTTGACTTGGTTTGGATGCTTGGAGAAACCAAAAAAACCGGCTTACAACTAAATCTGGAAAGGGTTGATGGTTTGTTAGATGTTAACAACAAGACCAGGCTGAAGAAATTAATTTTAGAAAAAGCAGAGAAAATCAAACCCCAAGATCTTTACAACGACTTAAAGTCGTTTTTTAAAGAAGAGGGTTTTGTTGAAGTTTTTAGCCGTGATTTTTTGAATTTAGTCAAGGTGAATATCGATTATTTATAAGGCATGAATCGTTTCATCTGATATCACCCCAACTTAGTAAGCGGTTCGTAGGACTTGAAGTATTTTGTTTTTGTAAAAGGCGTTCTTGGGTTTTTAACAGAGCTATCCGCCAGCTTTTGGAAGTATTCTATTAATAAGGCCCTGTAGCCACAAAGAGTAGATATGTTTTTGCTTGGGGTTTTTGTAACATTTGTGTTGAAATAAAATTTGTCCTTTTCAGGAGGAGTAAATGCAAAGTGAGAGGGAGTATACAAAATATCGGGGCTGCAAAGATAAATTATATCCGCGCGGCTGTTATCAAGCCCGCCCAGAATTTGCTTGTATAAAAACGCATCATTTGCCCTGTAGCTGGGGAAGCGGATGTTTTTATTTCCGAAGGCAAGTCTTTTAAGTGAAACACTAACAACGGGTAATCCTTCGTGTCTGCTTATCCTCGTTAAGTTCTTCTGTGCCCGGACGGAATTTTTAAAGTTGTATCTGTGGTTGGTATAAAAAACGATTCCTTTTGTCGCGTTCATCTGGACAGCAACCTCTCTAAATTCATACTATCACAACTAACCAGCAATGCAATAGTTTAAGAAAGTACCCCAGCCGGGGATTTCACTAGGTCAAATTTGATATAATAAGCTATGCCCTTACCAGCATTTCTACAGGCCTATTTACCCTCATATGATATAAAAAAGCTTGACAAAGCTAGCCCCGGGGTGGCAAGGGAAGTAATTACACAAGTATTAAATTCAGGGGATGACAAAGCCGTTGCTTGGGTTTTTGAAAACTACACACTTAAACAAATTAAAGAAGCTGTCAAACATCCTCAAAGGGGAGTTTGGTTTAAGAACAGCCTTAATTATTGGACCAAAATCCTAAAAGTTGATGTTGACACCAACTTGTATCGGAAAGCTATTTTTAATTTGAATCCATTTGATGAAGATTATGTTTGACAATAAAGTCTTAAATTCAAACCAGGTTCATATCATACCCATGTTAGGCTTTCTTAAGTCACGAAATGTTTATTTGGGTGGTGGTACCGCCTTAGCAATGCAAGTTGGGCACAGAACGTCGGTAGACCTTGATTTTTTTAGCGAACAAAATCAGCCTATGCAACTGATAGTTTCTGAATTGCAAAAGGCTATTAAGAATTTAGTGATCACAAGAATAGAAGAGCATACTTTGTTTGCGAAAGCCGGCGACACAGATATCTCGCTTTTTTATTATCCCTACAAACTGCTTAATCCGTTTGTTGAGCATAAATCTCTTTATTTGGCATCTATTGAAGATATCGTTGCGATGAAAATAGCTGCGATTATACAAAGAGGTACAAGACGAGATTTCGTGGATATCTATTATCTCCTACAAGATTTTAGTCTAAAGCAGATGTTGGAGCTCACACGGAATAAATTTCCCGGCTATCAAGATAGCATGGCGTTGCGAGCATTAATTTATTTTGAAGACGCAGACAGTGAAGATATTGCAAGAGGAATTCAAGTCTTTGATAAAGACTACTCTTGGGAAAAAGCCAAGAAAAAGATTCTTTCCGAGGTCAAGAAATACCAGCGCTCGTTACTTTAGGCCTTTGATAAGTTCCCTTGTCTTTCCCCAGCCGGGGATTTCATCATCCGTCTCCTGCCAGTTAACAAGTAGCTTTTTATCGCGAAACTGCTCTTTTTTCCACCGCTGCCCGGTAACGTTTCCTCCGTGTCGGATATCAATATTGGGGTATTGGGATTTCCAAGTGCCCAGTTTATATTCATTTTTCCATTTAATCCTCCCATGCGTCATTGGCTCAAAGCCCATTTTGCGGCTGAACCCCTCCTTTTCAATTCTTTGCAGCCTTTCCCGAAAATGGGTTAAAAGCTCCTCGCGAAACCCGCATAGCCCTGAAAGCTGGTTTACATCATAGTGAAGCCCGTGCCCGTCGGAAGCCCTTAAAAACCAGACATTCTGGTTGTAATAAAACGTATCCCGCTCAAGAGGAGTAAAGTCAAAGTGTGTCGGGTGATATAGCACATCATGCTCGCAGAAAAAGACGACGTCGCTCTTGCTGTGCTCAAGTGCCGCCACAATCTGCTTAAACATAGCGGGGTACCCGGGCGAAAGAGAGGGGAAGTAAATGCTTTTATCCCCAAAATCCGTCTTTTTAAGTGTGGCACTCACTATCGGGATATCTTTTTCTTCGCTTATCTTCTTAAGCTGACCACGCACCCGCCCCGCAATCTTTTCGTTAAGCCGGCAGTCGGAATAATATATCATGCCTTTGCTTAGCGCCTCGGCGCTATAAACAAGCCCCTTTTCAAAAAGCTTGTTGGATTTAGCTTCACTGGCCTTAAGTTGTGCTAAATCACGATCGCTCCAGCCGCGAACCGGCCAGAACTTCTCTACAAGCCACGACAGGGGATATTTTTGTTTGGGCCATTTGTTGTTAAAAAACATATCCCGGGCGTAGTCTTGGGCTTTTTTTTGGTCACTGCCGCTGATTGGATAGGGGAAGCTAAAGTCTCCCCCTTGTGTGCGAAACATGTGGGCGTACCAGGTGTTCTTGTTTACCATCACAGCCCCTCCCGAAAGCCATGTTTTGCAGGAAACCTCAATGCCCTGGCTGCCCCAGCTGCCGAAACTCTCATCACAGACATTTAGTTCCCAATATCTGTCTCGGCTCATCATAAAACACGATCCCTGAAGAGACATGCTGGGAGTTATATCTCCTTGTCCCTCCGGCCGCTTGGAAAACTCTCCAAAATACTGAAAGTGGGGGGTTGGGTCAAAGCAATACGAAAAGCTTTTAGGGCTTTCCTTTGCAATCCAAACCACATCTCTGGTAGTTTCCTTGCCGCACTCCCTGCATGGCCCGCTTGGGCTTTGGTACCTTCTGTGCCCCTCAGGGCAAACCCAATCAAATGCATGAAGGTTTCGCATTAAAGGCGCCATTGTCCAGTCATCATGCCCCGCTATTGCCTCAAGCATTTTGGCATCAAACCCTTTGTCAAATGCACAGTGGGCATCAACCTTCATCACATATTTGGCTTTAGAGAGTTTGCAAGCCATGTTTGTTGCGGCCCGCTGGCCAATGCTTTCGGGGACGTGGATTACTGTTACCCGCTCGTGTTGGGGGACAGGGGGCTCGGCCCAATAGCCGTCCATGACGGCAATGACTTCGGTATCCCCCTCAATATTTTTAAGGATATCCTCAATGGTACGGGCCAAAAAAATTTCATTTCTGGCAGGGATCAGAATACTTAAGTTATAATTAGTCATGATTTTGAAGGACAAATTCATAAAATATTTCTTGCTCGGTCATAGTTCTACCGTGAAAATCTACTATATGATTACCGTCGTAAGGTAATCTGTTTACCAATTTAATAAATTCTTCCTCTTCTAACACATCTCTCGTAACATCTCTAATACTAAATTGCTCATTTCGCTCTACTTTACTTCGCAAAAAGTTAATTGTTGTATGTGGGTTGTCTCCCCAAGTTATAATCCCCAAACGAGCGATAACATAATTTGGACAAAGTTCTTGTATTAATTTCTCCATTCCAATTTTATGATGGTGATAGGGCTTTGTAGGCTCTGCGGCAGCCAATGTGCTGAAGTATACTAATTGTAAACCCTTTTCTTCTGCTTCTCTAATTTTTTTACGGAGCAACTCTTTCTCTCTGTGGAATTCTTCCTCATTAGTTTCATTTGGGTTACTTACACCGGCTGCACAATAAAGCCGCCCCCCAGCAAGCTCACCCTTATTTTGTGCTCGGATAAGCGCGCTAGCTATGTCTCCGTTTCCAACAATCACAATTTCTTTTGATATACCCGCTCGTTCAGCTGCTGCCATAATAAAGCTCCTTCCAGTTGTTGGGCCAGTTGGGCATTCCGGGAAATTTCTCATCGACAAGCCACGCAATATCGTGTAATCGCTCTGGCCAGCGGTTATTCATCCAATAATCTGCCGACCATTTTACCCCCTCATTCTGGGCTTTTATTTCAGTCCGGCTGACATGATACATCCTCCCGTACCGCTTTCCTTTGTGAAGGTGAGCATACCACGTCTTTTTATTTACTTTCAACGCACCTCCCCCAAGCCAGGTCTTATTTCCGATTTCCTGTGCTTCCTGAGAAAAAGTGCCATATCCCTCCTCGCTTAGACCATGCAAAAAATTATCAAAGTGGTTCTTAGTCATAAACCAACAGGATCCCTGCATGCTTGGAGTATCGTCAATGTCATACCTTGGAGAGTTTCTCTCATTTTGCCTTTGCCACCACTCAACGCCCTTCATTGCGTCGCCATTAACAGGGAAGCTAAGGTACAAATAATCCCTATATGGCCTATTTTCATTTATTTTCCAACTTTCAGCATCCAGCGAGTACCTTCGAGGAACTTGTACCCAGTTATCCTCAAGATGGTTTTCAATCAGGGTTTTGTCAAATCCTTCAGCAAACATGCAATGTCCATCGGTTTTCATTAAGTATTCGCCCCTTGCTAGTGCTGCTGCCGCATTAATGCCCCATCTCATACCCTTGTCCACACCAGGATGGATGTAAACTACTCTTTTATCAGGAAGCAGAGGATCTGGCCAACCGCCATTCAAATTAATAATTATTTCAACTTTTCCTAAAGCTTTGTTCAGTAGATCCTCAACTGTTTTTGTCAAGAAACGTTCGTTATTTGCCGTTATTATTACCGAGACCATAATTTTCTATCCTCCGGCCAGGTAGGGACCGGCCAAAACTTATCTATAAGAAAGCTTAAAGGCAACTTTTGTTTATCCCATGCTTTACCGAATGTAAACCATTTATTCACTTGTTGAGTGGCTTGGGGTTTGTCTTTGCTTGGAATATGATAACCTCTCCCATGCACCCGTCCTTTGTACCAATGAGCATAATATGTTTTCTTTGTTAGCATAACTTGCGAAAAACCCGACAACCAAGCCTTCAGTCCAATTTCTTGAAATTCGTTATAAAATGTTCCCCAGCGTTTTTCATCCATCAGCTCAAGCGCTGAAAATAACTTTTTGGGCATAAACCAAACAGACCCCTGGCTGCTCATTAAATCATCTATCAATTTATCTTTGTATTTTGGGTCCTGCGATCTCTGCTTCCAGTCAATCCCATGAAGTTCATAATTCAGATAACAATAATCCACGGGTGGCCTGCTGTCTTCAATTATCTTCCACTGCTCGGGATCAAGCCTGTATCTTCTTGGCACCATTACGCAGTTATCCTGACAATCCTGTGCCAAAATACTATCAAAGCCAATCCCAAATAGGCAGTGGGCGTCAGTCTTCATCAGATAATTGCCTTGTGCCACTGCTGCCGCCGCATTAATCGCAGCTCTCATCCCATGCGCCCGGCCTCGGTGTATTATCTTAACCCTGGCATCTTCGGCAAGTGCAGGGCTGGGCCAATAGCCGTCAAGAATAACAATTACCTCCAGGCTCCCTGCAGCTTTTTCCAGCACATCATTTATTGTTTTTTGAAGATAAGGTTCATTTCTGGCAGGTATTATTACGCTTACCTCACATTTTCTCACCATAACTTCTACGTTCTGTCCGTTTCTTGCCGGACAAATAACCACCCCGGGTTGTCCGGACCAAATTTAGGGTCCCTTATATCATTTTTTAATACAAACCACGGGCTAATACCATGCGAATACATGTATGCTTGCACCACATCTTTAACATCCACCGGATATTTGCCCCCCGTGTCTCTTGAGCGTTTATAGTCATGCCCAAACACAATCCCTCCAATTCTGACCTTTTTTGTCCATTCGCAGATATCACAAGCTACACTTTTAAAATCATGCGCACCATCTATATAGACAAAATCTAAAGACTCATCCTCAAAGTCAGCCACGGCATCCATGCTGAATTTCTTGATGAGAACACAGTCAAAAGGGGAGAGCCGTTTGACTGCCTCATGATAATATCTGTCAATTCTATTTGTATATTCGCTGTATCCCGGATACCTCTTCCAGATATCCACACAAAAAAGTTTCAATCCCGGGTTTTGCTCACACAACGTAGCCGCGTGATGCCCCTGGGCAACCCCAACTTCCGCACCCACCTTAAATCCCAACTCACAAAGGGTTTTAGCCATTATGGTCCTGTTAATATTGCGGATCTCAATCGGAGGCTTCTGGTCAAGATTCAAATCAAATTTCTTAGCAAGATATTGCAGTGCAAAGCTCATTTAATAAAAATCCTTCAAATCATCAAAATTACTCAAGATTGCAGCGCTATTGGCATCTTTATCCCATACCTTTCGGTATTTAAACAATGGATAAATCTCCGAATAATGATACTCTCTGTCGTCTTTTTCGTTGGCATCGTGGATAATAATATACTTGGCATAACTGGCCAAACGGCCAACCTCTTGCCTCCTTCTTTCCCCCGGAGAATGATCCACCAAGGCCACATCCCAACTTCTTTCAATATCGGCCTCATCCCAGCCTCTCACAAGTATCAACTGATGGCTCAAAGACTGATAGGGGATAAAAAACTTCAACCAGCCTCTATGGTTATCATAAGAAACAAGTTGTCTTCCGCTAGAAATCGCTGCATAATGAAGATATGGAGTACTAAATATCCCCACTCCCAGCTCCAAAATAGGCCCCGAAGTTTTATTAACTGCCTGGATCAATAGCCCCAAATGGGTTCCATAATTTCTTGATACTCTCATATTAATTGACATTGCTTTTATTACCCCTCCAAAATCTATCGAATATGTCTTTGGGTGTTCCAAACTGCGGCAAATAAACAGCAGTATTTTCCACCGTTGGATAACCGTACTTTTTAAGATGATGCTTAGTAAATCCCCTGAACCCTAATGATTTGGTATGAATGAAAACCACGCAGGGGTTATTTGAAAAGAAAACCTCACTTTTACTGTCATAGATTTTATACTGCCTGTCATAATTCCTACCAGGCTCGCCAAAATGTACTCTGTCATGACGGCGAACACGGCTCATATAATTTGGGTCTAAATACGGATCTTTGGTATACATAGAATATCTTACTGCCAGATTATCCACTATTAGCTGTCTGTTAGATATGCATCCAAACTGCCCGCCAAGCTGATATTTTTTTCCAAGTCTCCAATAATAATCTCTGCCGCCCGGCTGAACAAACCAATAATTTCCCTCGTAAGAAATAACATCATCAGCCGGTCTATATGTGAAATAGTCGGGAGAATAGAGTGTGTCATCTTCTATACAAGCCACATATTTTGTTTTTGCAGCCTGCGCCGCTATTAAGACCTGCTTCCATAAGTTGTATTTTGATTTTCCAACCTCCCCTATACAAATATTTTCACCAAAGTCGATAGGTTTTTGGGAAACACTGACCACTGGGTATTTGTTCTGGGTAACTTCAAGGGCATATTCCCTGATTCTTTTGGCAACATCCTCATCCATACTATTATCTGTGTAATAGATAAGCGTTAGATCAGTCATACTCCTTCTTTTCTTAACCTTTCTCTCCAGTCATCCAGAAGCTCTCTCCAATTATCCGGCCAAGTAGGCATTGGCATGAATTTCTCGACAAACCATTCAAAGTCGTGCTTTCTTTCACCCCATCTGTTATTAACCCAACAGTCGGCAATTATTCTGTATGTTCGCTCTTCATTCTTGCTTCCGAGGCTAAACCCTTTTTCGTATTTGTTTTGATGGAGGTGAGCATACCAAGTTTTTTTATTAACCATAACTTTCCCATCCCAAGGCCCAAGCCAGGTTTTCAAGCCCAAATTAGGCGGCTCCTGCGCGTGTCCAAAAGGGTCCTTAACGGGAAATCCACCAAGTTTATTTAAAAAAAAGTCCCTACTGACAAACCACCCGGATCCATGAAACTGCGGCGTCTCATCAATATCGTATTTTGGGTCATTTTCTCGCTCGGCCGTTCTTTCTGGCCAATGTCCTCCGGCCTTAAACCTAAAACCTCGCGGATCAGTGAACGGACAACATAGGTAAAAATAGTCATAATGCCGCTCGTCCTGCCACTTCCATTCCTTACCATTTAAAACATAAAACCTCGGTGTAACAAGCCAATTTTCTTCCATGTTAGCCTGAAGGACTTCATCAAACCCTTTATCAAACATACAATGCGCGTCGGATTTATAGAGGTATTTTCCTTTTGCCAAAATCGCAAGCATATTAATATTATTTTTGACCCCAATATCTTCAGGAAGATGGATTGCTCTCAAACTGCGGTAGTTAGGAAAAGCTAAGTATGGAGGCCCATTAAATCCCACCAAAACCTCAAACTCTCCTGTCGCTTTCTCATAAATATCTCGAACAGTTCTACACAAAACATTCTCACCTTCATTGGTCGTGTAAATCTCATTTCTTGCTGGAATAATTATTGACACTTTGCTCATGAGCTAATTTTTTGGTTAGCTGATTATATGATAATCTACATGTGATGCAAAGGTAGGATTATGATAGGTGTAATTCCAGCAGCCGGTAATGGTACGAGACTATTACCTATAACAAAGATAGTAAATAAAACTCTTCTCCTCGTGTATGACAAGCCAGTGATTTATTATGCTATAGACGTTTTAGTAAATTCTGGTATTAAAGATATTGTAATCATTGTTCCCACCGTTCACTTAAATCAATTCGAAAAACTTCTTGAAGACAGAGATACAATGGGCATCAGAAATCTTCATATAAAAGTCTGTGACCACGCATTAGGTATGCCATTCTCTATTCGTCAAGCCAAAGAGTTGGCCGGAAAAAAACCTATCATGGTTGTACCTGGAGATAATATTTTCCTTAGTTATTTTGCCAAAGATGTTTCTAGCTTCCGAGATGGTGCCTTGGTTTGCTTAAGAAAAGTTAAAGATCCGTCTATATTTGGAGTACCAGTGTTTAAAAATAGAAAAATTGTGAGTTTTATCGAAAAGCCAAAATCGCCAAAGTCAAAGTATGCAGTAGTAGCGCCGTATATCTTTGACTCAAAAGTATATGATTACATTGATAGCCTTAAACCATCGCAAAGAGGGGAGCTCGAAATAGTTGATTTACTCAATATTTATTTAGCTAATTCAAGATTAAAAATTATAAAAATGAACGGATTCTGGAAAGATATCGGTACTCCGGACTCGCTTGTAGAGGCTGGAGTATTTATAAAAAGATTAAGAAGAAGCAATTCTCGTGCCCGGCAATAATTTATTTAATTTCATTTTGCCCCCCCTGGCTATTAGACTTTCATCCTCAACGCTTTTTATCCATTTGATAAAATCACGAATACTGCCTTCTTCATTAAATTGCGGTCTCCAGCCAAGGCTTTTTAATTTTGAATTATCAGAGACTGCATTTCTGATGTCACCTGGGCGGTAGAGGCCTTTTTTTAAGATTCGAGTCTTTTTATTCATTACCTTACGAACTAACTTTGCCAGATCTTTAATTTTATATACCTCATCTCCTGCTACGTTGAATGTTTCAAAATCGGAGTTTTTGCTTTGTAATACAACTAAGTTAGCGTTAGCAACATCCTTTACAGAAATATAATCGCGCAATTGTTCACCATCTTCATAAATTTCGATATTTTTCCCCGCAAGAATCCACAAAACAAATTGTCGCAGCGCCCCCGAATAGAGGTTTTTTATGGATTGTCTTGAACCATGGGTTATCGAGTATCTCAAGACTACAGTTGGGATGTGATATATTCTCCCAAGTTTCAGCCCCATAAGTTCAGATGAATATTTTGAAACAGCATAATGGTTTGGTGGATCGACAACATCCTCAGTATTACTAAGATATTTAATTTTTCCTTTGCAAATAGGGCACACCGGATCCCACTTTCCTTTCTTTAAGTCAGTTTCGTATCTCTCTTTAGGATAGACTATTCCGTCTTTTTTACATTGCCATTTTCCTTGTCCATAGACAAATTGAGACGAAGCCAAAATTACCCTTTTTACCCGAAAACGATTTTTTACTATCATTTCATAAAGATTTGCCGTACCCGCGACATTTACCCTTGCGTAGTCAGAAAAGTCGGGAGTGAGATCCATCTTGCCTGCAAGATGAATAACATAGTCAACTCCTTGTAGGGCCTGATACCAACTCTTTTTAAGCCTAACATCACCTTTTATAAATTCGTAGTCCTTATTAAGATATCGTGGCAATTCACCGTTGTGGATTTTGGGGGAAAGGTTATCCAAAATCCTGACCTCGTACCCCTGCTGATGCATTAAGTCTGCTGTATGAGAGCCTATAAAACCGGCTCCACCTGTAATTAATACTTTCCCTTTCATATAATGGCTAATCTTACTCCGAGCACTAAATTTCAAATAGGTGACACCTGCTTTCAAATACTATAAAAAGTATCCATAATCCACCCCTCTTTTTCTTCCAAATATTTTACAAGTTCATCACTAATTTTTAACAAGTCACTGTTTTTAAAAAAGTCATTACCCGCAAATACATTGCGTTTTTTCTCACTTCTAATTATCATTTTGTTAAACTTTTCTCCCGCCAAATTTAACGCCGTTATCAAATCTTCTCGCAGGTTTTCTTGTCTGCCCACATAGCCCAAATCATCACCTCTTTCACCCAGATATAATTGGTAAACCTTGGTTAAAAAACCCTCCGGATATTTCTCCAGCACATTTATCATGAATTTTTCAAAATTTTCATCCATAAGCCAATCCAAAGCAAACCTGTGAGTGGCACCCAACCTCGGAGCAATTTTCCTATGAGCCCAGAAGGACTTATACCAAGCAAGTGGGCTTCGTACAAAAGTAAAAGAGAAAAGTTTATGCCTATCCTCATCTAGCACTCCAACAGGAGTCTCGTGTTCTCTTTTTAGCCCCAACTTATGAGCAGTAATCAACTTTTCCGGATGATTCAAACTGGTTCCATAATAATATTTTGCCCTTACATAAACTATTCCAGCCTTAAGCATTGCGTTTTTTGCCCAAGTACCCCCGGTTTTAGGGATATGATAATAAATAAATTTGCTAGTCCTAAAGGCCATACTAAATAGGTGATACCCACTTTTTTCTATCCTCCGGCCAGGTGGGGACCGGCCAAAATTTTTCAACCAACCACGAGACCGGATGGATCATCCCGGGTTCCTCACCATTCATCCAATGCTTTGCCGACCAGTTATGGCTGGCAACGGTATTCGGGTCCGGCTTATACATCCTGCCATAGCGCCTACCTTTATGCAGGTGGGCGTACCACGTTTTTTTGTTGACTTCAATCTTTCCTCCTGCAACCAGCCAATATTTAAGACCAATCTCCTGCGGCTCTTGGGCAAAGCTTGAGTAAGTTTCGCGCCTGTCATCCATAAACCCGACATGCTTCATAAAAAAGCTGCGGTTGGCAAACCAGCAGCTTCCTTGAAAGCTCATTGTATCATCAACGTCATATTTAGGGCTACTTCGCTGCCTGCTCCTTTGTGGCCATTCAACTCCGTGCATGCCCCAATCATGAGGCTTTCCTCGCTCTGGAAAGCATAAATAGTGATAATCCCGGATGGGGCGGGACAAGTCTCTTTTCCAATTTTCTCCATCCAGCGAGTATCTGCGGGGGATAACAAGCCAGTCTTCAGCGCAATTTTGGCTTAAAACCTTATCAAAACCTTCGGCAAACATACAGTGGTCATCCGTTTTCATTATGTATTTACCGCGGGCCAGTGAAAGCCCCGCATTTATTCCTGCCCTCATCCCTCGCGGGGCACCCGGATGAACATAGACTACACGTTTATCTTTTACCAGTGGCTTTGGCCAGTTTTCATCGACGTTAACGATAACTTCAATATCAGTTGCCGATTTATTCAAAATATCCTGAATTGTCTTTGAACAAAACGGCGAATTTCGGTTGGGGATAATCACAGACAAGTTAATGCTCATCAAACCGATTATACACGTCAGAACAATTCATGGAAGTAAACATATTCAAGCTCGTGGCGCCCCTTCCAATTTGTCGAGAAGTTAGCTTCTCCCTTGGCATATCGAAAAGAACCGGTTTCAACATCCTCCTTCATAATAAACCACGCACCCTCCTCATTAATAAATCCATAAAATCCATATTCACTGTCATCAATTTCAGAAATTCTATAGCCTTCGGTGGGGTTGCGCTGCGAAGCAACCGGGCCGCCACCGGTGTTACCAACCCCCGTCAGTGCAGTATTTACATTCCTTCCAAACAGTAGCGAATCAACTCTTCTGCCAAGAATAGAGAATAAGAAAAACGATATCCCTGCCGCTCCCACAAACTTCAAGAAAGTCCGCTTGTCAATATCCACCACATCAACCTTGCTTCTGTTAAGTACTTCCTCCTCAATCTTTGCCTTCTTAATAACAGGTTCAACCACTTCTTTTACTGCCTCCACAGTGGCTTTGTGGGTTTGTCTTACAAAAATCTGGAAGGCAAATAGCGCCGCAAGGGGATAAAGTAGTACCGCCGCAATCAGCTGGGTGTAGGTTGTAGCTGTTACAAACATCAAGATAACCATTAGCCCAACAACCGCAAAAGCTGAATATGTCAGCGTCCTTCTACTCATTGTTCTTGCCCTCCAACTATTTCTGCGTGTTCAGTTGATAGATATCCCACACTGCCATTAATTAGTTTTACTTGGTACCACCCGTCCTCTTGGTTAACCACTTCAAAAACATCTCCCCGGTATGCTTTACCAATAGTATCCGAACCAACCGTAGGTAAGCTTCGGATGTTTACGCTTTCATTCTCGTCGCTTATAACCACCTTTTCCGGTACTACCTCTTCAACTCCTGCCACTTGTGGCGTAGGGATCGCAGGCGAGGGGAGTGCAGTCAAAGCATTATCGTTTGTCGCCTGCAGTGTATTAATATTTCTTATCCCAAGGGCAACAAGCAGTACAAACACCCCGGCGGTTGTTACTAGAAATTCGCCAATCCTGGGCTTAGTATGGGCAACTTCAACAGGGGGCACCTCAACTGCAGGTTCGGCTTGAGCCTCAACTACGGCTTCAGTTTCGTGGATGCCGTCAATTAACAGCCCTTCAAGTATCTTAAGCTCACCGGGCTTAAGCTCATAATTTTCAATAAAATTCCTGTAGCCGTTCTTTCCTTTAAAATACTCGTTTTGAGATCTGTCAAAAAATGCCAGCACCACGCTAGGCCTTACCCACGAAGTATTACGAATCCCCATATAATCCTCATAAGAAGAGTGCTTACTGCCCCGATGCAGGTGGTAAGTCAAGTACATCATCTGGGTTACACCAGCAAGCTCTACAGATTTATATGGCCCCTCAAGCAGGCGGCCGCGCCGATTGTACTTCTTATTAAAGTACATCGAATATCTGGTGCACAAAGACCTCATTAGCTTCTCAATTGCACCATCGGCCTTTTGAATAAGCATTAAATGGAAATGGTCCGGCTTTAAGTCGTACGCGATAAGCTCCACTTGGTTGTAGTAGTTTTTTGGCTGATGTGGTACGCCCTGATAGGTACGACCGTTTACAGTAAATTCAGTCTTAACATCCTCCGGTTTCGCCGGAGAAGTTAAGTATTCCGCCAAATAACCTACAAAGACGTTGTAATCCTCGTCATCACTAAAAATTGTTCTTTTTTCAACACCTTTATTATAGATGTGAAAACAGGCAGGCATATTTTCACCATACCTTGAATGGTCACTCTTTGCAAGTACCTTTCAAGTACAGTTTAGTCCCTTGACACGCCATAAATACTAGACTAGGATTTTGACAAAATGAAGATAAAAATTCCCTTATTTTTTGTTTTAGTATTTTTGCTGGCAACAAGTGGGTTAATTATTTACTCATTAAGCCGTTACCCCCAAATCATTGGAATTGTAAATCCTAAAACAAAAATTTTGTTAGAAGCACAAGAGCTGGTTGATGCTGTTGGAAATCACATTATGCTTCCGGAGGATGAATTTCCTGCCATCTCAACCGTTACGGATATAGACAAAATTAAAGACCAAAAAGTCTTTGAACAAGCAAAAAGTGGCGATAAAATCCTTGTTTACATTAATAAACGAAATATTATTGTGTACAGGCCCGGCGAGGACAAAATAGTAGCCGTCGGCACCCTTTTCTATGATCAACTGCCAGAAGAAACACCAACTCCCGCTCCCACAGCCACTCCAACGCTTGCCCCCAACGAAGCCGATGGCGAAGTGGGGCCCACACCCGAAGCCTCACCATCAGCCACTCCAACCACTCCTACCCCAGAAGAAACTCCAGAAGAAGAATAAATACCTTTTGAAGGCCACTTTTTAGTATAATCCTAGCTTATGTCAATAGAAGTGGTAGATAGAGAATCTTTGGAAAGAAATCCAGAGATCATATTTGGTGTAGGTGTTCTTGTTATTTCACCAGAAGGCAAAGTTCTACTTGTTCAAGAAAATAGCAGTAATTCATCTTTAAACAAAAAACCGGGCCAATGGTCAATCCCCGGAGGTCATCGCACAATTTTTGAAGATAGAACAATCGAGCCTTCTGAAGTTGCGGCACGGCGCGAGTTGCGGGAGGAAGCTGGAGCTACAGTTAAAAGACTTAATTACGTTGCGACATATCGTTATGGTAATTACATTGGCGATTTGTATATAGCTAGAGCCAATAACTTTCAGGGTCCGCAATCCACAAGCGAAATATCAGAAGTGGCGTGGTTTTCAGTCAGCGATATCGGTGACTTACAACTAAGACCATTTGTAAAAGAAATCATCCAAACACACTACCCAGAATCAATCAGATGATCCGGTGACAGGCCCAAATCTAAGAGACGCTCCTTCATTAAAAAGTTTTTTGACTTGCGAAGCCGACAAGGCATAGTTATAAACCCTCACATCATCAATCTGACCGTTTGTTGGGTAAAGATTGTTTGATGTTCTACCAATTGTGACCCCTGACTCGTCAGTAATTGTTCCTACACCATTCCAAGTATGAATCTGTTTCCCATTTACATATACATATGCATCTGAGCCATCATACGTACATGTAATTAGCATCCATTCACTGAACCCATACGTCCAGGCCGCGTCCGAGTAACCTCCAGGTAAAATACAACGGATTGTATTTTGCTCTGGTCTAACAGCCATCCAGTATGAATTGGCCCATGACAAACCGTCGTTATTGCCATGGATCAAAGATTGCCAACTTCCAGAGCTTGTTTTAAGCCACGCAGATAATGTAATTTTATTAGTAAATTCTAATTTCGCACTGTCAGGTACAATCACATAATCATCATCCCCGTCAAAATTCAGACTCGAATTATATTTCCCGGTCCTGCCGTTATACCACATCGTATTTGCGCTGGTTGAGCAGTCACCGACCGACGTCTGGTCAAGTGCCCCAGGAGTTATTGTCCCATTATTCCCATTCCCACTCGCATCATATGCTGACGTTCCCTCACATTCATCAAATTTCCACCACCCCACCGGCGCCCCGCGATTATAATCATATGCAATCTGCGCCGGTGTCCTGGCATAATCATATATCTTGATGTGGTCAACCTTGCCATTAAAGGGGTAATAATCCAAACTCGGTCTTTGTCCAATGCGGATATTATTACTCTGATCAATATCGTTTCCCGCTGGTGTTGTGGTTTGATTGCTTAATTTACCATCTAGATAGCACCTGATTTCATCATTTTCTTGATCAACGGTTATCCCCAGATGATGCCAAGTGTTTAACGAGCTAGAAGAAGCAATAACACATGATTTATCAGGACCAACTGAGTCAGAAATAATGAAACGCAGATAGCCGTTAGTAGAAGCATATACTGACCAGCCGGCGTGTCCGCCTTTTGCATGAGCAATTATGTCTCCTCGTTCACTAGTTGAGCTATTTACAAAAACATAAGCTGATATTGAAAAAGAACTATTAAAATCTTGAGTTGTAGCTACGTCAACATAATTTCCTAAAATTCCAGGAAATTCCAGACACCCTCCTTGCTTACAACCTCCAGCCCAAGTAGTGCCAGTTATACTACCCGTTCTTCCATTTCCACTAGTGTCAAACGCATCCGTGCCGGTTTTCTCATCAAGCTTCCACTCTGCAACTGGTGGATCACCAGCCCCATCTGCCAAATCTGCTGCTTCATCAGCCCCCAACACTCCAAGAACCATGCTTGACCCGGCATTATAATCCGTCTTCACCTGATCATCTGTTAATGCAAAATTATAAATTTTGACTTCATCGATAGATCCAATAAAGTATCTATCCAATCTTTGGTCGTGTCCAATACGTGTCGCTGCGTTTCCATCATAAATTGAAGAAGGAACGGTGCCTGAAAGCGACCCGTTGTCTAACTGACCGTCCACATAGACGTCTATAGTTTGTGCCGTAGCATTATAAACACCCGTCACATGATGCCAGCTTCCAGTGGGTATAAGCGTGTTCCCAGTACGATGTGCCTGTGTGCTTCCATCCGACGAAACTAATGTTCTCACTCTCCCGCCTTCAAGTAACAGATAAAAACTTTGATTCGTGGTTTCAGCGTCTTTTGTTACAATTGGCCGGGAAATACTTGTGTCGCTTACGTTTACCCAGGCCGAAAGTGTAAGACTAGAAGTTATCGATAGCTCTGAAGTATCTGTTCTACTGACAAAATCTCCACCATCAAAACTCAAACAACCATTCACTTTACAATCACTTTTAGTTTTCCATGTAGGATCATCAGTGGAGGAGCCAGAGGTAGCTCCAAGCGTTCCATCCAAGCTACTAGCTACTAGCCCCGAGCTATTGTGTGCTATTTGCCCCTGCTGTTCATCAAACTTCCAATGGGCAATAGGTGAGCCTATCGGGCTCCCAGGCGCCGGATGCCCGGCATTCATATCCTCAATGATCTGCTCCTGCGTCCGGGCGTAGTTATAGATTTTGACCTCATCCAACAAACCATCCATAAAGTTGTTGGGATTATCACTTGGGGAACCAAGGGCGATATTTCCCTGTATGCTCATGTCAATATTTACCCCCCCAGAACAACCTGAGGTGGTCGTAGGATACAAAACTCCGTCAATATAATATTTTATTGTCCCTGTGTCAGCGTCCCTGATTATTGTTATGTAATGCCAATTAGTATCGGTAACAATGTAGGAAGAAGTGTAAGTGTAACAAGCGTTACCAACCGCATCTCTCATCTGCAAATATACTCTGCCATTAGTTTCTATAAAACTCCATTGGTCATGCGATCCTGAAGAATTATGGTCAATCAGCTCGTGGCGTTCATTTAGCACATTCCTTTTTGCCCAGAGCGAGTATGTGAAACTCCCAGATAATCCAAAATCGAACAGATCATCATCGCTTACCAATACATAATCATCCTCGCCATCAAACTCACAGGCTGTCCCTGATTTTCCAGGTTTAGTACAATCCATGCCCGTACCGTTTGCACTTGATGTCGTTCCATTATTGCCATTCCCGGAAAGATCATGGATGGCTTGGTTGTCACCTGACACCTTTTCATCCATCTTCCAATACCCCACCGGCCCCGGTGCCCATTCATACAAATCCTTGACTTCGGAAGGGGAGAGAACTCTGTTATAAACCCGAACCTCATCTATTCTACCTGCGAAATAGCTAGAAGATCCTGTTGTTCGCGATCCCATGGTGAAATATGCATCTTGGTTCAAAGAAGGTACATTACCTGTCGCCACCGCTTCCACACCGTTCAAAAAAAGACGAATCTCGCTCCCATCGTATATTGTCGCAACATGCGTCCATACGTTTGCGCTAATTGAAGTATTTTTATTTGTGAAATAAGAAGATCCATTATAAATACCAGTCCGAAGATTGCCACTGCTAATCTCTATACCCCAGCGGTCGTTTGCACTTTGCGAATTTGCGAGAACAATTCTGGTTGAGCTTGTTGAACTGGGATTTACCCAAACAGATGTGGACCAGTTATCGTTAATATTTATATTGCTTAGGGCTTGTCTCTGAACATGGTCATTTGAGCCATCAAATCTGACTGCGTTACCAAATTTTCCTCCAATCTGGTGCCTGATTTCAAAGGTACAGTTGTCTGTTTCGGCAGAGAAAGCAGTTGAAACAGTGATTTCTCTGGTTGGGGTAGCAGTATAGGTATAATCGGAGATTATCCGTTCCGTACCTGTTGTTATACCGCAGCCATCCCCGCCGGTAATTCTAACAATCATATTATTGTACGCATCGTTTATGGTGGAGAGGTTACTATTGTCATCGTCGGCAATCACTGTAGTTGTGGAACTGTCAGCTTCAGCAGTACCTGTCTCCTGTGCATTAGTTAGTGTTCCTGTATTTGCATTGCCAGAAGAATCAGCTACTGTTGTTCCACTTGTCTCATCCATCTTCCAATAACCCACCAAGCCATCAGACAAATACTCCTGTGTTTTCACCCCCAAAACATGCGCATATTGATTGTAATCCGCCTTCACCTGCGCTGCTGTCCGGGCATAGGGATAGATTTTGACTTCATCAATAAAACCTTTGAAATTTCCAGTTCCTGCACCTGATGCTGTAGTGTCCCCACCACCAATAAATCCAGACCCTGTTGGAGAATAATAATTTCCCGTATTATTTCCTGTCGTACCAGATGAGTCATTTCCATCTATGTACACTTTCCACGTTGACACGCTACTTGAATCATCAACTATTATCATTACATGATGCCATTTATTAAGATCTGCCGTAGTAAAAATTTTACTGGAGTAACGGTATTTTTCCGGACCTGCGTAGATGAGCAACCTGTTGTTTGATTGAATTCTTATAAAAGGAAAAGAATCATCATCTAGACCGATGATGTTCTGGTGTGTGTCTAATTGTTGTGGTTTCATCCAAAAAGTCACTGAATATGGGGAAGCAAAATCAGTCATACTAGTGATATTTATTGCGTCGTCACTCCCGTCAAACTCCATGCACTTCCCACTGACACACATGTCCTCAGTTTTCCAAGTAGGGTCATTGGCATCACTGCCGCTTGTGCTCCCAAGCTGGCCATCATTTCCATTGCTGGTACTATCTTGAGCTACTTGTCCCTGCCCCTCATCAAACTTCCACCAGGCCACCGGCCCCGGTCCAGCTTCCTCCGCCGCTAGGGAAGCTACAACCACATCGTCATTATATTTGCGGATTAATTCCCGCCCCGAATAATTTTCACTGTAGTAGGCCTGAATATCCGAAGAAGCGGAGTAAAGATTGCCAATCTCTTCCGCACTCAAAGCTCTGTCATATAGCCGCACATCATTAATTAAGCCAGTCCATGGACTTGTTCCAGTACTAAGACCAGCACCTATCACACATCCTGTTGATTGAAAGTTTGCACTCCACGTACCCAACCCTGTTTGAGTTGACTCCACTTGATCTCCATTTAAATACAGCTTTAGTTGATCATTTGACTTGCTCCAGGTTGCAACAATCTGGAACCAGTCGGTAGTAGCCCCAAGCGAGCTGCTAGTTATTGACTTGGGAGTATCACCGGCCGTTGTGTACACCTGCAGTTGATTTGAAGTAGTTTTCAGTAAAGAAACTTGATTATGTGATCCACTATCAGTCAAATCTACTATGTAGTGATGTGTATCGTCACTCCAGCTTCCAGTGTATTTAGCCCACGCCACCAGCGTTCCTTCATCTGGGTTAAACACGGAATTTAAATCACTCGAGTAGATATTGACGTTGTCGTTGGTGCCATCGAAAGAATATGCTTTGGTCAAATGCCCACCCGCATCCTCATTCAGCGTCACACCATTAGTTGGCCTACCTACAAGAGGGGAGACTTCTGTAACAGAGAAATCGTCGTACTCGCAATATTGACCATCGACTGAAGTGGTACAATAAAGCGCGAGATGTGGATAAATAACAGTACGAATGACATCCACTGCTTGCCATGATGTTGAAGTTGTACCAGTAAATGATGTTCCGCCATTATCCCCCACAGTAGGTATTGCATTTCCATCACTTCGGACATGCCCAACAATTCTATAAGTTTTACCAACTGTAAATAAGTTGAGTTGTAATGCCCCATTAGTTGTTCCGTTTCGGGTTGCGCGAAGCACCCGGACACCACCATGAGTATCAACCGTTTCTTTTGTTAGAATAGAATCATTAAGTTCTGCCCACGCACTCGTATCCGTCGTCTCCATGTCTCCGTCAGTAAGTAGCTCACTACCGTCAAAATGTCCTGAAGAAGGGATGTCAACCTGCTTGATACTTACATTATCAACATCCCCTTCAAACACCGATGCAGCATATAGATTCAAATTAGTATTACCTGCTACCGTGATAGTTTCTGTAAAAGTACCGCTTGACTCGTAATATGAACCGGCAGCAGTACCTAGATAAACACGAAATCTCCCACTAACATAGTTGGAAATAGTAAATGTAACCTCGTATGTTTTTCCCTTAACAAGCGGTATTGTTTGTGAAAGAGATTGGTTAGAGGCCCGTCCCGTCACTATGTGCTACTCCATCCGCAATTGTCCAACTAGTACCCTTTGTCCATACACTATCTGTGTCAAATGTCCCATTTAGAATAATGTTTCGTCCTTCGTCCACTGCAGGATTCAGCACCCTTGAATAACTCTGATCAGTGTTGGTATCATCCAGCGGCCAGGCGGCGACAGCAGACTCTATATCGCGAATAAAAACATCTTGGGTAGAAGATCCTGAACCCGCCGATGGATTACCATAATACACAAACACATTTGTCCCGCTGGTATGGATCTTGGGTACCTTGGTCCACACCAAAGTGCTGGCGCTGTTACACGTTCCCGGCTCCATCCAGTAGGGCAGTACCTTGCCGCCGGTACCCGTCACTCGCACATCATCACAATCCGCTTGCATCTTGCCTTCACTAATCAGCGTCGCCGTATCCAGTGTTATTTGAACCTGAAAGTCTGTTTGCTGACTGCCGCTTGAGTTAGTCAGTGGAACACGTTTTCTAAAGCCGTAAGACGTATCAAACCAAGCAGCTTCGGATTGTCCCGGATTCTTGCTTACAAAATAGACCAAAGGAAGCAAAATAGCGATTAACCCAATTGAAATCCATGTTCGTAAGCGAATTCGCTTGAGAACAGTAGCTAGTAGCTTGTAGTTAGTAGTTAGGGTTTTTTTAACCATTTTTTACACTTCGAATTAAACCGTTTAAGAGCTTGTTTACCTCAACAGTCAGTTGAGCAAATTCTTTGAATATTTTCGAATCTAAATAACCCACATCTTTTGCAACTAAAAGCTGGTTTTGAAGCTCAGTACAAGACGCTAAGGCAGTGTAATAAAACTGAACTTTCTCTCTCTTGCCTTGTCTGTTAAACCCTTCTGCAATGTTGCTTGTAATTGAAACCGCACAACGTCTCATTTGATCGACCAGGGAATATCTTTCTTCTTTGGGAAATGTTTTTGTGACTTTGTAAATATCAAGCACCAAGGCATGCCCTTTTCTCCAAACCACCAAATCTGTAAATGATTGTATTTTCTTGTTCATATTCCTATCTACTAACTACTAACTACTAGCTGCTAACTACCAAACTGCAAACCAATCTATCTCCGCATCTTTCACCGGAGCAATATCCACATTGATTATGAAGCCATCCTCGCTTTTATCCGTTACCCAGACAAAAGTCTTGTAACTTGGAGTAACATTAACAATCACCGGCTCCTCATCCCAATCTCTTTCCACCTTAACTGTTTTTTCTCCCGCGGCAATTGTAATAGTATCTCTAAACGAGCTGTTTCCGATTATTTTACCCTCGGAAATCTTGAAGTTGCCTTCTTTATCAATCTCAAGCGTACCTCCCATAAATTCGATTGACCCCAGAGCCATAGGCTGAAGCCTAAGAACACCCGTTGCATTTATACTGTTTTGCATTCCGTCAATAACCAAAGTACCCACCGCAAGCTCTCCCGTGATAGTAACATCGCCCAAAACAGCATCGTCAATTACGGTGAGACTGGTAATTGTCAAAGAATCTCTGAATTCTTCACCTTCTTGCTGTAAGGGCGAAATACCCATTCTCATAAGCGCAACTTCATCCTCCAAGTTTGCCAACCTTTTTTCAGGCGCAAACGGCTCGAACCAACTCATGTTTACAAATATGACAATTTCTTTGCTTCCTTCCTCCGGTTCCCATGAATCTAAAGCCTTACCAATAACAAACCCGCTTTGGGTTGCCCGCATAATCTTGCCGGGCTGGCTGCTGGTGGTAACAAAATCCCCGGGCAAAATCGGTTCAGAGGTACTTGCTACCTTGACCGGCACTCTTCCCGCTAGGGCAATGGGTAGGGGGTTGTCCTCGCTTTTGATGTTGTAACCGACAGAAGAAAAGTCCCCGTAATTATTCGATACAATCCCGATTACGTTTGCCTGATATGGCGTGTCTGTGCGGATAAGTTTTCTGACAGCAGCACCGTCCGTGGTAACCACTTCCTCCTCGCCAATTGCCACAACTTCTCCGTAAGTTATGCCGCGCTCAACTGCATACATTTCGGCAATGTCCGCCTGTGGAGAGCTTGTGCAGTCAACTATTTCCTCTCCATCTACTCCTTCCTGAGTTGTGTGGCAGAGGGCATAAGAAGTTCCGGTCCCCGGTAAATCAACTTTTAATGCACCGTCAATTGTCGTCGTGCCTGCGGTTGAGCCGCCGTCCGTGGTGGAATAAATAGTTAAATTTCCATCCGAGTCCAAAGTGAAATCAGTATAATCCTGCGCACTGCCATCACTGTCATTGTACGTCAGTCTTAAATTATTCCCTGAAGATTGATTAATCTCCAAAGCTCGATCCGGCCCCGTCGTCCCAATCCCAATATCCCCAGATTGCTCAATCGTCAAAAAGTCATCAGTGCCTAGTCCGCCATCTCCTGAAATTACTAAATTACTACTTGTGTTGCCGCCCGCAGTAAATGTCCATATATTGGTTGTAGTTCCATAATGGCCTGTCAGTCCATGGCCAAATTGCAGAATTGAGTCATAAGCAGAGCTTCTTGCTGCCACTCGAACGGTCTGTGAGCCCGAAGCAAACCTTCCTATAAGCAAAGAACCGTCATAAGTAAGCCTGTTTTCTTCACCATTTCCACCAGTTGCTTGTACAATATGCAGTAATGACGAGGGGTCATCTGTCCCGATCCCCACATTGCCTCCAAAATAGGATGGAGTACTACCGGCAGTATAAACAGCATAATTACTAGTACTTCCTACTTGCTCACCTACATATAAGCCATATTTGTTGACTATCCTACTATCTGCATCTCCGTCTATGTATAAACCATAATAATTTGTTAAGGCAGACGATTCATGATAAAAAGCTGGAGTATCCGCGAAAAAACCAACCATTGATCCACCGGTTTGTGGCCCATTGGTGCCATGCCCAATTGCAAGGCCAGAATAAAAACCCGCGAACGACGAAAAACTGTCGTTCAAGCTGTTTTTCCAAGCTCTGACACCAGAGGCAATATTTGAACTGAGTCCTCCGGCTGCGTTACCCAAATAAGTAATAAGCAAACCTGTTTGACGATTCCCCGTTGTAGATACATCCGCGTATAATCTTTGCAACGACGCATCGTTACCACTTAAGCCAGTGTTGCGCACATCTAGCCGATAGGACGGATCCACAGTCCCAATCCCCACATTTGCATTCATAATGCTGATATCGTCTGTATCTTGATCGTCAAAAACTATACGGCCGGCGGATTCCCCAAGACCAATCCATGTATCATCCGCCATTGTGATATTTCCGGTAAACGAACTTCCTCCACCTGAAATAATTGTTCCCCCCAGATTTAAATCTCCAGAGATATTCAAATTGCCAGTTGTATCAACATAAGCCACTCTTGTCCCGCTGTGGCCATATATATTTAGGGGATAATCGCTGGATGGGGGATTAATCGCGTCCGCATACCCCAGGCTTAAATCTCCCTCCGCATCAATATATGCCCTGGTGTATCCGGCTCTGGCAAATCCCAATAAAATCCCATTGTTGCCAGGTGCCGTCGGGTTTATAAGCACACTTGCTTCGGCCAAGGTTGCGTCCGCGGGCTCATAAGTAAACGTAGTTTGTCCCGCGTAGGAAGCGGACGAGTTGGAGTTTATGTTGGCCACCCAAAGATTGTTGAACCGAAAGTCTGCGCTTCCCAAGTCACTGCCCATATCGGTATCCGGCAATAAGGAAGTTCCGTTTGCAATTCTGGCGTTAAAAGTAATCGTGTCGCTTGAACTATCACCTAATGTTACGTTTCCTGAAAATGCGGAAGCACCGCCCACTGTGAGCGCGTCCCCAAGCGTCAAACCACCCGAAAAATATCCCGTTCCTGCAACATGCAATTTGTATGAAGGACTGCTTGTTCCGATACCCACCGAATCAGTGGAGGAGGATAGGTAGATACTACTGCCACCGTCTGTCCAGCCCGAAATATTAAGATCCGAGCTTGAGGCAGAAATAGTGATTTTGTTTGTTGAAGCGTCGGTGCTTACGCTCACTCCTCCCGAACCAGCAAAGGTCAAGGGAGAAGTGTTGGTTGCAGGTGCAAGAGTTGTTTGGCCGCTGACTATTATTTCGTTCCAGATTTTCTGGTCCGAGCCGCGGTCTGTGTTTGTAATCGTTGGGGCTTGCCCTGCAGATATTTCGATACCATCCCCGGCAGAAATAGAGTTGATAACATCAGGAGAGGTAAGTTTGCCTTTTATTTCAACATCGTCTTCGAATATCACTCTTTTGGCAAATTCGGAAGGAGCAGCTATCCTAAGCCTCATTTCAGATGCACTGTCTGTCTCGGCAAGGACTGCCTCGTTGGAAACTACAGCATCATCCCGAAACTGTTTATCCAATTTACCGGGCAGCTTGTTGACCAAAGCCAAAGTGCCAACAACAAAACCAACAACAGCCAATCTTTTTTTGCTTCTAATAACTGGCATCTATATTAATATCATTATTGCAATAAATGACGAAAATTCGCAACATTTGTAAAGCCAGTTTTACATATTTAGGCACGTCTTTGACAACCTTTATCATTGCATTGATAATTAAAATGTGAACATACTGGCATACCTAGCTGCTCCTGTGCTTGTCGCCAGTATCGGAGTAGGCGTGGCAACGCCAATGAAAATTGAGGGCGATGTTGGTGGTGGAACAATCGTCTGTTCCGAAGGTGGGCACTATTCGGCTTGCACCGCTGCCTATTCGCCCCACATGGTTGGAGTGATAAGCGACACCCCCCTGGTCTCTTTCAAAAACGACGAAGAAGGTCAGTATCCGGTGTTAGTTACCGGCAAAACAGAAGTCGCAGTCACAAATAAAAACGGTGAAATTAAGAAAGGGGATTATATTACCTCGTCGGATATTGCCGGCATAGGCCAGCTGGCAGACAAAAGCGGATATATCCTGGGAATTGCTTTGGGGAATGCAAGCTTTGACGAAAATGGCCTTGGTCAAGTTGGCGTTAACATAGAAGTCAAACCAGCAGTTCTTACAGTTGGCGCAGGGAATAACCTCCTAAGGCTTATTCGCGAAGGTATAGATGCCTCCTTCCTCTCGCCACTTTCAGCACTTCGATATCTTCTTGCTGCGTTTATCGTGGGGTTTTCGATTATCGCCGGCATCTCATTTTTTGGCAGAGTTGCGCGTTCCGGGATTTGGGCTATCGGTAGAAATCCAAAAGCCAGCCGATCAATAAGTTTAGGTATAGTTTTCAACGTTATTCTTACGCTGCTTATCATGGCAGCAGGAGTCGTCGCAGCATATGTGGTATTGGTTATTTAACCAATACAAATGCAAAAATCAAAAGTCAAAATGCAAAATGAAAAAGAAAAATTTAAAAAGGAGTTTATTAAGAGACTGGTCAAATTTTCTGTTAGTACAATTGTATTTGCGAAAAAGTTAAGGAAAGATAGGAATTTATGGTCAATTGCGGATCAACTAATAAGATGCGTAACAAGTATTGGTGCTAATGTTGTTGAGGCAAAGGCTTCAAGCTCTAAGAAAGATTATATAAAATTTTTTGAGATTGCTCTTAAATCCGCAAACGAAGCTAAATATTGGTTTATAGTTATAATGGAAACAGTAAAAAGTAACACATTAAACAGCGAGGCGGGTAAATTACTTAAAGAAGCTGATGAAATATCTAGGATTATTGGTTCAAGTGTTTTAACACTTAAAGGAAAAAGAAATTTTTGAATTTTGAATTACATTTTGATTTTTGATTTTTGCATTTTGATTTTATTATAATGATTCATTCATTCAAATACGCCAAAAGACACACCAAAGATGTAGGTGAGGTTATCTCTCCCGGCGAGTCTTGGGTAAAGGTGCAGGGCTTTAAAAAAGGATTTTTGGGTGAAGCCGTTTCTTTTGAAACGGATGAAAAAGGGCTTATCTTTGGCCTTGAGGATGGTACCGCAGACGTTTTGGTTTTTAGCAGAAACCCGCTTAAAAACAAAACCAAGGTAGCCAGAACAGCCGAATCCTTAAAAATATCAGTGGGGGACGGCATTCTGGGTGCGAGTGTCAATTCTTTGGGCTATTATCTCCATCCTCAAAAAAAGCCAAGTGAAGACACATTTCCTCGCATAATTGATGTACCACCTCCCGGCGTTTCTCTTCGCAAAAAAATAACAGAGAACTTAATTACCGGAGTTCCTGTTGTTGACTTTCTTGTCCCTCTGGGAAAAGGCCAAAGAGAGCTCGTAATCGGAGACATGAGAACCGGCAAAACCCACCTTCTTTCTCAAGTCGTTATCTCGCAGGCACAAGAAGGCACAATCTGCGTATATTGCCTTATAGGTAAAAGAAAAGCTGAAGTCAAAAGGCTTGAAAATCTTCTTCGCGAAAAAAAGGTTCTTTCAAAATCCGTTATTGTAGCAGCAACATCATATGACCCTCCCGCTATGGTATATCTTGCGCCATTTGCTGCCATGGCCATAGCAGAGCACTTTCGCGATGAAGGTCGCGACACTCTTGTGGTTTTGGACGACATGACCGCTCACGCCAATTACTATCGCGAGCTGATGTTAACTGCAGGCCACTTTCCCGGCCGCGAGAGCTACCCATCTGATATTTTCCATGTCCAGTCCAGAATCATCGAGCGTGCGGGCAACTTTATTATTGATGACAAACAAGCTTCAATAACGTGTCTTCCGGTTGCCGAAACCCAAGACGGAGATTTAACCGGTTATATTCCCACCAATTTGATGTCGATGACCGATGGTCACATCTTTTTTGATAAAGAAATGTATTTTCAAGGAGTTAGGCCCGCAATTAACATCTTCTTGTCTGTTACGCGTGTCGGAAGACAGACCCAACATAAACTTATAAGAAGGCTTAGCGAGCAGCTTTTCAAAGCAATATCAGACTATGAAGAGGTCCTGCGTTTTGTACGCTTCGGCCCCGAGATGACAGAGAAAATTAAACGAAAGCTTGAAAAAGGTGAAAGGGTTTTGGCCTTTTTTAGGCGTGTAGGAAGTGATCCGTGTTCTTTTGAAATTGAATTTCTTGAGGCTTTGTTAGCCTTAAAAACGAGCAATTACACTCACAAAATCGCTTCCGTCAAAAATCCGGGTGAGCTTGCTCAAAGCCTTCTGAAAGAGCAGGAGCTTGAAGCTGTCTATAAGAAGCTTGAAAATAACATAAGATTATGAGAAGTCAAAAGAAAATATTAGAAGACAAAAAGGATAGTATGCAACTGCTGCATCTGGTTGAAACTTTTGAAGAAATCTCAGCCTCCAAAATCCAAAAAATAAGGGAGGGGATACTTTCCTCAAGGCAATACTACACAAGGCTAACCCTTCTTTTGGAGGAGGTGGGGGATGACCTAACTCCTGTTTCCGGCGGAAAAAGTGAAGCTGCTGTTTTTCTCTCAGCCAACGAAGGACTCTACGGGGCCATAGTCGAGCAGACTTTCAGCTTATTTCTTTCAGAATCCAAGGATAAAAAAAAGATTATAGTAGGCAAAATGGGCAAATCTCTTATGGATAATTTTTCTCCAAATGCAAGCTACGACTATTTTGACTTTCCGGACGATGCTTTGGACAGAGACTCCTTCAGGCCAATTGCCCAAAAACTTTTAACCTTTTCCAAAGTAGCTGTTTATTACGGCCAGTTTGAAAGTATTGCCGTTCAGCATGCCTCCTCTTCTGTTTTATCTTCGGATCTTATATCTTCTTTCGCAAAACAAGCCAAAAAAAAAGGTTTTGCAGTAAATTTTTTATCCTTTTTACCCAATATTGTTTCAGGAGCTTTGACACCCCAGGAAGTCTCGATGCAGACAACCTCCAACGCTCGCTTTATTTACGAACCGACAATATCAGAAATCTCTGAAAAATTTCAAAACGAAGTTTTCTCTTCGGTTTTTGAAGATAAGGTAAGGGAAGGTCAGCTGGCAAAAGAGGGCTCACGCATAATGATGCTTGATCAGTCTTTGGATAAAATAAAACAAAACCAGGATTTGCTTACCCGTGAGGCAAGAAAAGCCAAACGAATCACCGACGGCAAGAAGCAGCGCTCACGAGTCGTTAGAATATTTACCAAAAAATGAAAGTTAGATTTAAAGGAAAAGTTACAAGAATCAGGGGCGAAACTGCAAGGGTTCGCTTTCATGCCAGCACCCCGACGCTAAGAGAAATATTGTATTCCAAGAGTGGTGTAATAATGCAAGTCTTTGCTCCTGCGGGCGAGAAAACATTCGACTGCCTAATTATCTCCAAAGCCAAAAACTTAAAAATGGGCACAATCGTTTACGGTGATGGTGAAACAATGTCTATTCCGGTAGGCGAAGAGGTTTTGGGAAGAGCGATAAACATATTGGGAGAACCTGTGGATGGTAAAGGAAAACTGCGTACCAAACAAAGAAAACAAATCTATGCCGACTCACCAGATTATGAAGAACTCGATATTAAAGTTGAAGTTTGGCAAACGGGCATCAAAGCTATTGACTTTTTTGCCCCGCTTATCAAAGGCGGAAGAACTGGACTTTTCGGCGGCGCGGGGGTAGGCAAAACCGTCCTATTAACCGAAATAATGCACAATATCTTCACAGCTTCTAAAAACGGTAGTCAGCAGGAAGCGGTATCTGTATTTGCCGGAGCAGGGGAAAGAATCAGAGAGGGAAGGGAACTGCTTGACGAGCTTGAGGAAAAAAGGGTTTTAGATAAAGTCGCTTTGGTTTTTGGGCTTATGGGCGAGCCAGCTTCTGCAAGGTTTTTAACAACTCTTTCGGCAACAACAATTGCAGAATACTTCAGGGACGAGGCAAAAAAGGACGTCTTATTTTTTATAGATAACGTTTTTCGCTTCGCACAAGCGGGGATGGAGATAGCAGCACTAACCTCCGTAATCCCTTCGGAAGAAGGTTATCAACCCACACTTGCCTCGGAAATGGCACAGTTTCACGAGAGGCTTGTTTCGAAAGACGGCAAAGTAATTTCAGCAATCGAGGCAATTTACGTTCCCTCCGACGACCTTCTGGATTATGGTGTGCAAGCAATCTATCCTTATCTTGATTCGGTAGTGGTTTTGTCGCGTGACGTCTACAAAGAAGGCCGCTTTCCTTCAATAGATCTTCTATCATCCACGTCCTCGCATCTAAACCCCGCAAACCTTGGCGAAAAACATTACAATGCAATTTTAGCCACGCAAAATATACTTAAAAAAGCCCAAGGACTTGAGCGAATGGTGGCATTGGTAGGCGAGTCCGAGCTTTCTGTTGAAAACAAAAAAATATACAAAAGAGCAAACCTGCTCAAAGCTTACATGACCCAAACCTTTTTTGTTCTCGAGTCCCAAACCGGCCAGAAAGGGCAGTACGTTTCACTGAAAGATACGATTTCGGACGTGGAAAAGATTTTAGCAGGTGCCTACGACAACTTCGAAATTGCAAAATTTTTTAATATGGGCAGAATAGATCTATGAGCGCAAAGCTGAAGGTAACCGTTCTGTCCCGTGACGAGAGAATTTTTGAGGATTGGGCGCTTTCTCTTTCTTCAAAAAACAGCCTTGGTAATCTGGACATTTATCCCGGGCACATCAATTTTGTAGCCACGATTATCGAGAGGGTGGCTATTGATCTGGAAAACAAAAAAACAAAAGAAATCTCCTTTGACAATGCTATCCTGAAAGTAAAAAATGACGAGGTTGAAATTTTTTTAGGAATATAAACTTATTTGACGCCTGCACTTTTTAAAGTAAAATAATAAAACCGGATTGAAATTATTTGATATAATCTGCCCATGCCCAAAAACACAAGTAAGATAACCCTTCCCAAAGGCACAATAATCCCAAATCATATTGCAGTGATTTTGGATGGCAATGGCCGTTGGGCCCGCTCACACGGCCTTCCAACCACAAAAGGCCACGAGGCGGGGGCCAAAGCCCTGGAAGAGCTTTTGCAAAACTGCAGAGACGTTGGTGTTCATACTCTCACAATCTGGGGTTTTTCGACCGAAAACTGGAAACGCCCTCCAAAAGAAGTTGCCAAAATAATGGAATTGGTCCAAAAAGTTCTTCTCAAACACTTAGACAAATCGAAAAAAGAAGGTGTTCGCTTTGTACACATTGGTAGAAAAGATAGGCTTCCCAAGCCCCTTGCCATGCTTCTTAAAAGGGCAGAAGAGGAAACAAAAAATAACGATAAATATATCCTAAATCTTGCACTTGACTACGGCGGTCGTGATGAACTGTTGCGTGCAGTCAAAAAAATAATCAAAGACGGCGTCCCCGCCGACGAGCTAGATGAGGACAAATTTTCCCAATATCTCGACACGGCAGATCAGCCGTATCCGTTTCCGGACCTTTTTATCCGCACCTCCGGAGAGCTTCGCACAAGCGGCCTTCTGCCTTGGCAAATGGTTTATACGGAATTCTACTTTGAGGAGGACCATCTTCCCGATATGAACGCCGACAAGCTCAAAGCTGCCATTGCCGACTACAGCAGAAGAAGAAGGCGCTTTGGAGGAAAAGACAGGCTTGCCCATTTTAAGTTCAAGCCCGAACTTACAGCCAACTTGGAGCTTGCCTGGTGGAGGCTTTCCAAAATACCCGAAGGCCAAAGTTTTGAAGGTTATGCCGTCAAACACTTGATTGAACTGTGGGGCCTTTCAACATCCCACGCCGCCTCCGCAACAAAGCACTTTATTATGGCCCTTCGCCATGGCAAAAAAGACAATTGGGTAAAAGCCCGAACAAGTCTTGCCAAATTTTATAAACTAATCCGTGACGAAGCAAAGCTTGCCTTTGAGCCTTCAATTGCGGCCTCACTTCAAGTCAGCCTTTGGCAAAAAACTGAAAACGGCAAAAAGGCGCATCTGACACAAGAATACGAAGACACAACAAGACAGCTTCTTTCGGAAGTTTATAGAATTTCAAATTATCAGGCAGGAAAGGTTGCGCACCTGCGTGCCCTTGCCACAATTGAAAAAAATCTTGCTGAGCATGGTGAAGGAGACGAGCACTGGTCCAAAGCCGAGGAATACCTCCAGCTCTACTACAAAGCCCTCAAAGAACGAATTGCATAAAGAATGGAACCTGAATCTTCATTTCAACCAGATGTTATAACCTCCGGTTTGTACCAAGAAATCATTAATGAGTATAAAGATAGATTGAACGAATTTAAAGTTATCGATGCAAGCGATGGATCAAAAGTCAGAGAGCTAACAATAACAGAGGAATACAGTGTTGCACACGCGCGATTTCCAACCAATACAGCCCCACACATGCTAGTTGACACATCCGAAACATATGTGTGTGTAAAAGGACGGGGTATCTTGCATATAGGCGACGAAACAGTTGAAATTAGTAAAGGTAGTGTTGTTACAGTGCCGCCCGGAGAAAAACAATGGTTCGAAGTTCGTGAGTCATCAGATTGTTACTTATTTGTTAGCCCTCCGTACGATCCCGAAAAAGATATAAACGTCTAAAAAATACTTCTTGACTCCCATGTTCCACTTTGTTATCTTGTGGTAAGTTTTGATACAAAAGAGTATGGCCCCAAGAGAAAAGAAGAAACTAAACCTAGAAAACCTACCGGATTTACTCACAGTTCGCGAAGTCGCAGAGCTTCTTCGAGTCTCACCGCTAACCATTAAAAGATGGGGCAAAAGAGGAAAGCTTCCCCCAATCAGGATTAATTCCCGCGGCGACCGCCGCTACAAAAAAGAATCCGTCCTTTGGCTTCTGGGCATTCAATCTAAAGAGAATTAGCTCGCATTTTGCTTGCGTTTACCCCAAACCTGTATAATCAAACCATATGCGCTTGTTCCCAAAGATAATTCTATCTATATTTTTGTTTTCGGCCATGAGCTGTCAGTTTATTGGGGCCGCCCATGCCCAAACCCGCTTTCCCACTCGTGCAGTTCTAACCCCAACTCCAGATCCATCGCTTACACCCACAGAAACTCCCACCCCAACACCCCCTCCTCAACCTCGTCTGGATATAACCAAAGAAACAGAAGAAACCCTCGGCCCCCTGGAAAAAACCCTTGAAGAACAAAAGCTCGGGCCCGTCTTACCTTTTAACATCATTAAATATGCAATTCGCGCCGCAGTTGCCGCAGGCGTGCCGGCCAACACAATAGTACTTCTTCTTCTTATGCCCCTTATCGCCCTTGTCATCGCTGCTGCCCGCCACATAGTCGGCCTCCGAGGATTCGGGATATTTCTCCCTGCGGCGTTATCAGTGGTGTTTGTTGCTATCGGCCCTCTGGTTGGCATTGGGCTTTTTATGTTTATCGTTGCCGCCTCCACCGTCTATAGAATGTTTTTAAGAAACCTCAAGGTAAAGCTTCAATACTTGCCTAGAATGAGTCTGATGCTCTGGGTAGTATGCATCGCGGTTTTGGCTGTGTTATTTCTTGCCCCAATTCTTCAAAGCACTGACTTAACCAGCCTCTCAATTTTCCCTGTTTTGATACTGGTACTTTTAGCCGAAGACTTTTCCAAAGTCCAGCTTGGGAAGAGTGCCAAAACAGCAATCGAGCTAGCCACCGAAACCGTTATCCTATCACTTGTCACCTATATCCTCTTAACCCTGGAAAGCCTCCAGCAGGCAGCTCTTCTGCATCCGGAAATTCTGCTTCTGTCTGTTGCTATTCTGAATATAATATTGGGTAAGTACGTCGGCCTTCGCTTTTTGGAATTTTGGCGCTATCGCAGATTACTAATTCAAAAGTAAAAATTCAAAATGCAAAATTACAATTCAAAATTAAAAAGCGATTTAAAAGCAAGATGCTATAAATTTAGTTTATCGTTAATTACTTTTATGGACACTTTGTCAAATCAAAAAAGCACACAAGTAATTGTTAATCAAGTATTACGAAGCGGAACAAGTGTTGGTGCTAACTTAGTTGAGGCCACCGCATCAAGTTCCAGAATCGAGTTTAAAAAGTTTCACGAGATCGCACTAAAAAGTGCAAATGAAACAAAATATTGGCTCCATTTACTACTGGATTTAAAAAGGGGAGATCAAAATAAACTCACTGATCTAATAAACGAGATTGACCAGATAGCAAAAATGCTTGCTTCAGGAATTCTGAAGCTGAAAGGTAAACGATAATTTTAACTTTTTACTTGCACTTTTGACTTATGACTTTTAAATTTTGATTTACTATTATGAAATCATCTGACATACTCGGCCTTAATGCCCGCACGCAGCTTTTCTCGTATAAATACAATAAGTCCTGGGGGAAAACCATTGCCACTTCAAAAATCAAAACCGAAAAGCTTCTTGTCAAAAACGACATTCCCACCCCAAAGATACTCAAAAAATTCCGCCGTCCCGAAGACATCCTTAATTTCAATTGGTCGCTTCTTCCCGGCTCATTTGCCCTAAAGCCTTCAAAAGGCCTGGGTGGGGAGGGCATTATCATTGCCAAAAAGCGCATGAAGGATGGGCTTGTTTGGATAACAACAACCAGAAACCGCGTCACCATTGAGGATCTTAAGCTTCACATTCTGGATATCCTTGAAGGCGCCTATTCAATGAGAAACACTCCGGACACGGCCTTTATTCAAGAGTACGTCGGCCGCCACAAAGCTTTTAGAAAATACGCTTATCGCGGCACTCCGGACATAAGAATAATAGTCTTTAACAAAGTCCCTGTTATGGCTATGATGCGCCTTCCCACAAAAGAGTCCGGCGGACGTGCCAATCTTCATCAAGGCGCAATTGGTGTTGGAGTAGACATTGCCACGGGCATCACAACCCGAGCTATCCATTATGGTCACTTTGTAAAAATCAAACCGGGCTCCAAAAGAAAACTTCACGGCATCAAAATCCCTCATTGGAGCGAGATGCTAAAAATCGCCGTCAAATGCTCTGAAGTTGCGCGCCTTGGTTATGTTGGGGTAGACATTGTTCTTCATCCTACAAAAGGCCCAATGGTGCTCGAGATTAACTATCAACCGGGGATGCAAATTCAGCTTGCTAACTTTGCCGGCCTTCGAAAGCGGCTTGAGCGCGTGGAGGATTTAAAAGTCCGCGATGCAGATCACGGTGTAAGAATTGCAAAAGCTTTGTTTATGGCAGATTTTGCTGACCGTGTCCGTGCAGAGGAGGGCATTAAAACAGTCTCTGCCCTTGAAGAAATCACCATCAAAGGTAAAGCTAAAAAGCAAAGGAGAAAGGTTTTTGCCAAGCTTGATACTGGTGCATGGCGTACTTCAATCAGTAACAAACTGGCTGAAGAACTTGGGCTTTTAGATAGAGACAATATCCTCTGGACCAAAAAGGTCCGAAGCTCTCTGGGCTCTCAAGAGCGCCCTGTAATAAGCCTCACCTTTTGGCTTGCGGGAAGAAAGATTACAACTCCTGCCTCCGTTGCAAAGCGCATGGCTCTTCGCTATCCTGTGATAATCGGGCGCAAAAACCTAAAAGGCTTTATTGTGGACCCGCACATTCCAGTTGAAAAAGTCAAAGGAGCGATAAATAAAAAATGAAAATCGGTCTTGTTACAACCCTTCCGTCACTTGTTGAAAATAAAAGAATTGCAGATGAGGCGCTAAACATGGGCCATGAATTTAAACTAATTGATTTGACGGATTTTAATTTTAAAACACGCCAAGGCGAGCTACATGTTCCCGGTTTAACCGATGCAGATGTAGATTTAATAATTGTCCGAGGCATCTTTAGCTCCATTAAATCCATCACCTCAATACTTATCCACCTGCGCGCACGCGGCATTAAAATTTTTGATAACAACTTTCTAACGCACCAATATCTGATAAATAAAGTTGCAGATCTAACCAAACTTGCCTTGACCGGCATTCCAATCCCTGAAACTATTCATGCAAAAAACTTTTCCGGATACGCCAAAGCAGCCCAGGAACTGGGCTTTCCTATGGTGATTAAATCCACAAGAATGGGCAAGGGCGCCAATGTTTTCAAAGTTGATGACGAAGCACAGCTTTCAGCGTTTATAGAGGATTGTGAAGAGCAGGAGAAAGAAGCCAAAAATTACATCTTGCAAGAGTTTATTCCATACGAATTTGATCTACGTGTTTTAATTATAGGCGAGCACGTTTTTACCATGCGCAGAATCCCCGCAGAAGGGGAGTTTCGGGCAAACTTTTCGCTTGGGGGCGATGTTGAAGTATTTGATTTAGACGAAGCCGGCATCAAGCTTGCAAAGGATGCCCTTTCTGCCATAGGGATGACCGTAGGAGGAGTCGATGTTCTGATAACAAAAGATAATAAGCGCTGTATCTTAGAGGTTAACCACACTGCGGGTTTTGTAGGAATGGAGCTTGCCCACAATGCAAATATCGGAAAGATTTTCGTTGACCACGCCATAGCTAATGCAAAATGAAGATACTTGTAGTCGGTTTAGTCAAAAATGATCAGCTGGGAAGGCTTCGCAAGGAAGCGGAAAAAAGAGGCCACAGTGCAGATGGCTGCTATACCAGTGAGCTTGTAATCGAGACGGGCAACAACTTTTTTACTCCCACCCTGCGCGGAAAATCTTTAGAAAGCTATGAGCTTATCTACATCTGGTCAGTCGGCAAACGCCGTTGGGAATGGTACACCGCCGCACTTTATCTTCGTGAAAAGTTTGGGACAGTGATAGTTAATCAAAAATGCATCTCTCCCGAGTACAATTTTTATCTAACTCCTGCAATAGATTACTATCTTCAGGTAAAAACTAACCTACCTTTTCCCCGCTCTGCCATAGTCTTTTCAGCGTCTTCTGTTGATTCAGTGATTCAGGGTTTTAACTTTCCTGTTATCTTAAAAACCTCCGGCGGCCGCCAAGGTAGGGGTGTATTCAAGATTGAAGACATCAATGAACTGAAAGCCGTAGTCAGAAAGCTAATAACGGCTTCACCAAGCCTGGTCATAAGAGAGTTTATTCCCAATGATGGTGACATCAGAGTCTTTACCGTGGGCTACAAAGCCATTGGCGCAATGAAGCGAACTCCCACAAGAGAAGGGGAGTTTAGAAGTAACATAAGTCAGGGCGGGAGGGGAGAAAAATATAACCTCGATAGTAACCCAAAAGTCCGTGAGATTGCACAAAAAGCAAGCCGTGTTTTAGCTACAGAAATAGCGGGGGTTGATGTTATGCTACACAAAGAAACTGGTGAACCATATATTTTAGAAATCAATCCCGGCCCCCAGTTTACAGGGCTGGAAAAATACACCGGCGTCAATGCAGCGGGAGAAATCATTAAATATTTTGAAAGTCTTCATGCCAAAAAGTGATCTAGATAAAAGAAAAAGACTATATCAAAAGTCTTTCAGAAAGTACGGCGTTTCCCACAGGGCAGCAAGATGGCTATCCAAAGACGCAATGCTAATCCGCTACGAAAACCTTTTTGCGGATCTTAACTTGGAAGGCAAGTCCATTTTCGAGGCAGGCTGCGGCTTTGGGGACGCCATACCTTTTATTAACGCCAGAGCAGTAAAGTTTAGCTACACCGGTGTAGATTTAGTCCCGGAGTTTATTTCCGAGGCTAAAAAACGCTTCCCAGAGCAAAATTTTCAAATGGGAGATTTTCGGGATTTTATCAAGCCTCACGACATAATTATCTGCTCCGGTGCTCTAAACTACAAAACTAAAGACTCGGTTAGTGATAGAAAAAATATTATTAAGTTACTGTTTGATAACACTAAGTGCGCTCTGGCCTTTAATATGGCAGGCTACCATCCGCAGCCCAAAAATTACAAAAACTACAAAGTATATTATGCAGACTCTCTCAAGATTCTGAATTTTTGCTTAAAGCTTACGCCAAAAGTAATCTTTAGGCACCACTACCGCCCCAAAGACTTCACAATTGTGATGTTTAAGTAACATCTTAATGTTATAATTATTAACAATGGGGTACGACGATGAACAACCGCGTCCAAATACGAAAGATGTATTAAAATCACACATTGAGGCTTCTATTAGTGAAGGGCAGCCAATCCATTTTGAGGGCGAAAACCTACAGTTACTAAGGCAATCTCTAATTGATGCAGGTTGCAACCTAGAAGGCTTGGGCGATGAGGAAAGAGAGAAACTTTTAAATAACAGCCAGTTTCGAAGTAAAATAAAACTTGATAATGAGGGGGGTATCTCTGGTGTATTAGTTTACAATAGAGAGGGTGGGGGTAGATGGGAAGATTTTATTGATAAAATTCCTTCGACTGAATATTATGATAGATCGGCAGGAATGCTCGCTGTACTTGGTTCCGAGAAGTTTTCAGATTTAATAAGGTGGTGTTATAGGGCAGCCATAGAAGAGGATTATCAAGGGGGGATAGTCGGTAGAGAGGGTACAGAAGGTAGAGGACTTCAACAGGCTGCAGCTAGACTTATTATTATGGCAGTGATTAACGACCCCAATAATGAAGATTTTCAGAAAGCAGAAAGAGGCTTAAATACAGCTTTATGGAAAGGTCACAGAAAGACAAGTGGTGAGTCAGCAGAGCTTGACGAAAGATTTGCAGGCTACACAATAGACAGATCTACAAATGAAGGGGGTAAAAAGTATAGACAAACAAGCAGTTTTCCTCCTTCCAAACTCCCAGAACTTATGGACTTTCTTACCACACCTTAACTATAAACATTTATTTTACAGACAACATCCGCTTTCTTTACTTCACCACTTTAAAGTACTAAAGTGAATATATGTTGGCAAAGCTATCCCAAGAAGAAAAGCTTGGCCTTATGTTTGATTTAATTCACGCATTCAGAATCGTAAAAAAGCCGGTTGAAACTGCACTTTTTCTTCAGGATTTATTGACCGCCAATGAAATAAGAAACCTTGCCGTGCGTTTGCGTATCGCTAAACTTCTGCTCGCCGGTAAAACTTTTGAAGAAATACAAAACACGATCCACGCAAGTTCAGCAACAATAACTAAGGTATCTGTTTGGCTTGAGCAAGGAGGGGATGGTTTTAAAAATGTGATATCAAGGTTGCCCTCAAGAATTAAAATGCCAAAGAAATTGCCTCATGGACCCATTGAGTATCATTTGCCTCAGCTTTTGATTGCGCTAGCTCAGTACGGCCTAGCCAAAAACGAAACGGAATCATTGGCCAATTTTGTTGATAAACTGAACACGAAGAAATCTACAGACAAAGATTTGCAAGAATCTTTCGACAGATACTTCAGCACTTTAAAGCGCTGAAGTGTTTAAACGAGATATATCTACTCAATCTCACTTCAGCTCCACTGTTGCTCCAGCTGCCTTAAGCTTCTCTTCTGCGCTTTTTGCATCCTCTGCCTTAGCATCTTTTAACACTTCTGCCGGAACTGCCTCGGTCATATCCTTTGCCTCTTTCAATCCCAAATTCGGGTTAATCTCGCGCAGTGCCTTAATAACTGCAATCTTGTTTGCCCCGGCTGCCGTCATAACAACCGTTTGATTTGCCCCTGCAGCTGCTTGCTCGCCGCCCTCTGACTGGGAGGCTGCTTGCCCCGCCGTAGCCGCAGGCGAAGGGGATGCCGTCATTGCCATGGGGGCCACCCCAAGCTTATCCTGCAAAGCTTCAACTAGCTCCGAAAGCTCCATCACCGAAAGCTTTGCAATCTCATCAACCAACTTTTCTACGTTTTTAGTTAATTTCTTTTCATCTGCCATTAACGCTCACCACCTTTCGAAGCTATACTCAAAACATAAACCAACTTCTGCAAATTTGAATTCAAAGTACCAACCAGCCCATACAGTGGTGCACTTATCCCGCCCACAACTTGCCCGTACAAAACATCTTTACCCGGAAGCTTTGACAATTTCACAACACCATCGCGATCATAATAAACCCCCTCAACCACTCCAACCTTTACCTCCGGTAAATTTGCCTCACTGATAAACTTGCCAAGCGCCTGGATAGGCGAGACCGCATCATCCTCGCCAATAATCAGGGCCGTTTGCCCCTCCAAAACCTCATCGCTCATCACGTTTTCTGGATAATCGGCTTTCTTTCCCGCAAGCTTCAGAAGTGTATTTTTAACAACCAGCATTTTGCCTCCGGCTTTTGCCAAGCTTTTTTTAAGATCCTGCTGTGCAGCCACGTTCATGCCTGAAAAATTGACCAAAACAGCAGAACTGGCCGATTTCAACTCAGCCGCCAGATTCTCTACAAAGATAGGCTTTTCTTGTTTTCTCATGTTTATAAAACAAAAAATCGCGCCCTAAGACGCGATACTGCTTTCCTCGGTAAGGCTTACTGTTATGCTTACTGTCTTAGGACGGCCAAATTATAACGCTAACTATGAATCAAAGCAAGTAGTATTAAAAGGTTCCAATAATGTTTTCATAACCTCGAGTCCTACCATAATATGCAGTTAAAAGTCCACTCGAAGTTACTACTTCTGCCTGAACAGTCTCACCCTCTGTGGTCTTAAGTTCTAATAAATAAGAAGTTGGTTCTTTACCAACTTTACGTCTGGTAACTTCCACAGAAGAGATAAACGATTCAGGATTCCTATCGCAAGTTATAAATGCTGTCATAATTCTGCCTTCAAAAAGGGTGTTATCTCCACAACCAAAGAAAACATATCGATCTTGTTCTTTGCCTTTTTCGGAATAACAACGGCGATCGCCCTCTTGACGAAGGTTATATGTTTTTGGGACCAACTTAAAAGCTTCACCCGTTCCTTTCATAGCCACATCAACCCCTTCAACTTGAAGAAATTTTATGCGATCCCTCTCTCCCATAGTAAGCGATACTACCATAAACAAGGGCGAAAATCAAAATCCCAATACATCTACGACGATCGTCGTTGACTTCCATTCTCTACTATGAAAAAATGACCTTGTACAAAAAGGAGGTGATACGAAATGACAACAATAACACCAATTATTTTTGATCTCAATGAAAAATACAACCCTTACTTTTTACAAGAAACTGGTGAAGGTCCGAAGAAGGAAGATATCCCACAACCACAGAATAGCGAAAACCCGCCAACGCCAATAGACAAGATTAGGGAACGTCAGCGTGCACCAAAAGAACCAAAAGCAACCAAGACCGGCAGATATCCCCACCCAGATATAGTGGATGACTAGTTTTACTCATGAAAACGGCCTATGTGGGAATAATTAGCTGCACTGAGGATGTACACGCCGACGAAGTAGAAAAATATGCTTCAAAAAAAGTTAATGT
>Ga0265297_10001162_pt1 | contig 64435 bp, 62 predicted proteins | sample Munlanlwell13791_FD_192502 | JGI IMG/M metagenome (GOLD analysis project Ga0265297, IMG submission 192502) | Leachate microbial communities from a municipal landfill in Southern Ontario, Canada - Leachate well 137-91 | ecosystem: Engineered > Solid waste > Landfill > Unclassified | place... | reverse complement strand
CCGCCAAGGTCGATAAACGCGCCGTAATCGGTCAGGTTTTTAACCACACCGGTAACCACTGCGCCTTCTTCCAGCGTTTTCAGCAATTCTTCTCTTTCTGCGCTGTATTCTTTTTCTACAACAGCACGACGAGACAGAACCACGTTGTTGCGTTTTTGATCGATTTTTATAACTTTGAATTCCAGATCACGATTTTCCAGGAAAGTCGTGTCTCTGATTGGGCGAACGTCAACCAATGAGCCAGGCAAGAACGCACGTAATGCGCCAACAGCCACAGTGAAACCGCCGCGAACTTTACCGGTAATGCGGCCGATAATGGTTGCTTCTTTTTCGAACGCATTTTCAAGTTCTGACCAAGCTTTGTTTTTCTTCGCTTTATCACGAGAAAGCAGTGTGGCACCCAAGCCGTCTTCAAATAAATCAAGGGCAACCTCGACTTCGTCGCCAATGGCAACTTCTAATTCGCCATCGTTATTTAGAAACTGCCATTTTGGAATGACACCTTCTGATTTAGAATGGGTGCTGACGATGATCATATCGTTTTCGATATCGACAACCGTACCCATTAACATGGCACCAGGACGCATTTCCGTCTTGATTAGACTTTCTTCAAATAATTCAGCAAAGCTTTCGCTCATTTTCTATTCCCAAGCCTGTCGAAACAACAACAAGCGTTTTCTTTATCAAAGTTAAAAAAAGATCACGCAACCAATTTGCTGTGACCATGCAGTAATAATCCTTAATGGATTAAATTCAGTACTTCTTCTATAACAGAATTCAATGTCATATCCGAAGAATCGATATAAAGCGCATCATTGGCCATCGCTAACGGCGCGGTCTTGCGCTCCATGTCCCGACGATCTCGCTCTTCTATCTCATTTGTTATCTGTATTAGATTAGCATCATTCCCTTTTTCTATCAACTGTTTATATCGCCTCCTGGCTCTTTCGGCTGCGCTGGCAGTTAAAAATACCTTATATTCTGCGTCAGGGAAAACCACCGTCCCCATATCGCGACCATCTGCAACCAGTCCCGGCAGTTGTTTGAAATCCTTTTGTTTTTGCAATAAGACACGTCTGACTTCAGGTAGCGCCGCGACAATGGATGCGGCATTACCTGTGCTTTCGAGACCCAGTTGTGAGGTTATGTCCTCACCATCCAGCCTGACGACCAACTCATCGTCGCAATCAAACTCCAGCATCATCGCTTGAGCTATATTAACAATGACGGCTTCATCTGCCAAATCAACAGCTTGCTTTAACGCCGCTATTGCCAGCGAACGATAGATAGAGCCGCTATCCAGATAATTCCAGCCCAGTTTTTTTGCTACCGCCCGGCTAACCGTGCCTTTTCCTGCACCGCTAGGGCCGTCAATCGTCAATACCGGAACAGTCACACTTCTTCCTTGCAAACGAGATCAAGGCCTAAACGCTTTGCCAAATCTCTAAACTCAGGGAATGAGGTATTCACGTTTTCGCAATCATGAATGGTAATCGGTGCATTTGCGCGCAAACCGGCAATTGAAAACGACATCGCAATTCTGTGGTCGCCATGCGATATGACTTCGCCACCGCCAATCGATCCACCCTGAATGACCATGCCATCCTCAGTCGGCTGTGCGTCCACGCCCAAAATTTGCAAACCATCTGCCATTACCTGAATACGATCCGATTCTTTTACCCTAAGCTCTTCCGCGCCGGTTAACCGGGTTTGGCCTTCTGCGCAGGCTGCGGCGACAAACAACACCGGAAACTCGTCAATAGCTAGCGGCACCAGATGTTCGGGAATATCTATGCCTTTAAGAGGGCTGTAAACCACATGCAAGTCGGCTACCGGCTCGCCACCAACAGTTCGCTCATTAAGAACTTCGATATTGGCGCCCATCAATCTCAGGATGTCGATGACACCGGTGCGGGTAGGATTAATGCCCACATGTCTCAACGTCAGATCGGAACCCGGTGCAATGGACGCTCCGACCAGAAAAAATGCCGCCGATGAAATATCGCTCGGTACGTCAATATCGGCTGCCGTTAAACGGCCTTCTGCAGTAATGCTGACTTTATTGCCTTCCTGCTTGACCGGATAACTAAAGCCGGTCAGCATGCGCTCGGTATGATCGCGGGTAGGCGCAGGCTCGGTAACGCTGGTTACGCCTTGTGCGTACATGCCTGCCAATAACAGACAGGATTTGACTTGGGCGCTGGCGATCGGCATCGCATAATCAATGCCGGTCAGCTGCCCTGCTCTACCGGTAATATGCAGAGGCGCAGTTCCTTTTTCAGTAGCTTTAATGTTGGCGCCCATGGTTGCCAACGGCTCGGTAACACGTTTCATCGGCCTGCCGGACAACGATTTATCGCCGGTTAATACTGAGTTGAATGACTGACCCGCCAATAATCCGCTCAGCAAACGCATTGATGTCCCTGAGTTGCCCAGATACAAATCATTTTTAGGCGCTTTCAAGCCATGCTTGCCGACACCGTGTATGGTCAATTCGCCATTGACCGGTCCTTCAATTTCAACCCCCATATCGCGAAAAGCCTGCAAGGTCGCCAACGCATCTTCCGCTTCGAGAAAGCCTTTTACATGAGTGACGCCTTCAGCCAGCGATCCCAGCATGATTGAACGGTGCGACATGGATTTATCGCCGGGCACACGTGCCTCGCCTTGTAATTTACCGCCGGGTTGAACGTAAAATGTTATTGATTTTGACATATTAATTATTATCGAATTGGTCAAGAAAGCGTTGCCGTGCGTTTTTGGCATACGTAAAGGTTTCAAAAAGCTGCTGGGTGTCGTTACTTTCCAGCAAATGTTGTATTTTATCCAATTCTCCCTTTAACTGCTCAATTAAAGGGATGATTTCATCTTTATTGGCGGCACAAATATCCTTCCACATGATCGGGTCGCTGGAGGCTATCCGCGTAAAATCCTTGAATCCTCCGGCCGCGTATTGAAATATCTCGCTCTGTTCGTCTTTATGGCCGAGCATATCGACCAAAGCAAAAGCCAGAATATGCGGTAAATGGCTGGTTGCAGCCAGTACGCCATCATGATGCGCGACATTCATCACCGATACTGATGATCCCAGCCGTTCCCAGAAACCTTGAATTTTTTGCACTGCTTCGGGATTGGTATTGCCGACCGGCGTGATAATCAGGCGTTTATTCAGAAACAAATCATCGACTGAGGCCGTTACACCACTATTCTCGGCTCCGGCGATAGGATGAGCGGGCACCAGATTATCAGGAACAACGCCAAAAACGCGCTCAGCTGCGGCAATGACGCTGCCTTTGGTGCTGCCGACATCGGTATAAATCGTATTATCCGACCACAACGGCTTAAGCTGGGTAAAAATGCTTTCGATACTCGCAACCGGAGTCGCAATGACCACACAATCAGCGCCTTGAACGGCTTCTGCCAGTTCTAGCTTATAGCCGTCGATAACGCCTAATTGTTTTGCCGTTTGCAGATTTTGCTCATCGAGTTTGCGCCCATAGCCGACTATGCTATTGCATAAACCCTGTTGCCGTGCCGCACGAGCAATGGATCCGCCAATCAAGCCGACGCCGATAATGCAAATCCGCTTAAACATTGCTTGATAAAACTTCAGTCAATGCCTGTAAGAACAGCTGATTTTCTGTCTGCGTGCCGATGGTAATGCGCAGATGATTAGGTAATTCATAGACGCCGACCGGTCTGACAATAACGCCTTTGCGCAGCAAGGCCTCATAGATCGGCATCGCAGGCTGCTTCAGGTCAACCAGAACGAAATTACCTGCCGAGGGAATCCATTCCAAACCCAGTTTCTTAAAACCTTCGGTTATAAACCGCATGCCTTGAGCATTAACCTCAATGGTGTTTTGCAAATGCTCGGCATCGGTCAACGCCGCTTCGGCAGCGGCCAAGGCCAGCATATTGTTATTGAATGGCTGGCGCACCCGATTCAGGATGTCGGCTAGCTGCGGACTGGATAAGCCATATCCGACGCGCAATCCAGCTAACCCATAAGCTTTGGAAAAGGTGCGCGTAATTAACAAGTTGGGGTATTTTTCCAACCAGGCGATTGAATTATCCGCACTTTGGTCGCCAACAAATTCACAGTAGGCTTCATCGAGTACGCATACGCAAGTGTCCGGCAACGCCTGAATAAATGCCTCCAAACTGGCATGATCCAGTAATGTACCCGTGGGATTATTCGGATTTGCTATAAACACCAGCCGTGTTTTATCGGTCACTCTTTGCAGCATAGCATCCAGATCGTGCCCGTAATTTAACGCAGGAGCTACAACCGCCGTAGCGCCAACTGCCTGAGTTACTATCGGATAGACGGCAAAAGCATGCTGCGAAAAAACCACTTCAAATTCCGGCGTCAAAAACGCCCTCGCTACCAATTCCAGAATTTCATTGGAACCATTGCCCAAGGTAATCTGGTTCATCTCGACAGCATATTTTTTCGCTAATGCCTGCTTTAGATTAAAACCGTTGCCATCCGGGTACAAAGCCAAATCCTTCAAAGTTGCCTGTATCGCAGCCAAGGCTTTTTTTCCGGGCCCTAAAGGATTTTCATTGGACGCCAGTTTTATGATCTGGGTCAGTCCCAACTCGCGCTCAAGTTCTTCAATCGGTTTGCCGGGTGTATAAGGGATAAGCTTTTGCACACCAGGCACGGCAAGGTCATAGATTTTATCGGCGTTATTCATGGAGTCTGTTTGAGATGTGTAGTACTCATGCCAAAAGGATGAGGGAGAAAGATTAGAGTACGGCCTTAGGATAAGAACCCAGCAGCTTAAGCATGTTAACGTTGTCTTTCAATAGTGACAAAGCCTGGGCGACATTACTGTCTTCACAATGACCTTCAATATCGATAAAAAACACATAATCCCATAATCCCTGCCGTGACGGCCTGGATTCGATATGCACCATGCCAATATTCAATCTTGCGAAAGGCTCAAGTATTCTGTGCAGCGCACCAGGCTGATTGCCTGTGGAGACCACCAGTGAAGTTTTATCGTTACCGGTGGAAGACGATATTTGCTGCCCGATAATAATAAAGCGAGTGGTGTTATTAGGTTCGTCCTCGATATTTTTTGCAATGACATTCAGCTGGTAAATTTCAGCTGCAACAATGCCCGCTATAGCAACAGCTTTTTTATTGGTGGATGCTAATTTTGCGGCCTCGGTGTTGCTGTTGACGGCGGTTCGCTTCGCATTCGGCAAATGCTTATCCAGCCATTGCCGACACTGCGCCAAAGACTGCTGATGAGAAAACACCTCGGTCACGTCATCCAGGCTATCCACCAATCCCAACAAGTTTTGATGAACCCTGATTTCAACTTCCCCGCATATTTTTAACGGCGAACTCAAAAACCTGTCCAGCGTATGACTGATAACGCCTTCGGTAGAGTTTTCAACAGGCACGACGCCAAACTGGCAGTTGCCGCTTTCGACTGCATTAAAAATATCGTTAATGGTTGCAGCCGGTACGGTTTTAACCGCAGAGCCGAAATGCTTGATTGCGGCTTGCTGGGTAAATGTGCCCTCAGGGCCTAAATAAGCCACATCCAGCGGTTTTTCCAGCGCCAAACAGGCCGACATCAATTCCCTGAAAAAATGAGCCGCCGTATCATCGGATAACGGCCCTTGGTTCAAGCCTTTGATGCGCCGCAATACCAGTGACTCACGGTCCGGGCGGTAAAATGATCCATTCTCGCCTTGCGCAATCTTGGTCTTGGCCACTTCCATTGCGCAAGCCGCGCGCTGATTCATCAATTGCAGAATCTGCTTATCGATTGCATCAATTTTGTCTCTTAATTCTGAAAGCGGTGTGATGGATGACATGGCGGCCTGATTCATTTATTACGTTTTCAATTAATGGGTGCGTTCAAATTCAGCCATGAAATCAATCAAGACCTGTACACCGGCCTCCGGCATCGCATTATAAATACTTGCCCGCATTCCGCCGACCGACCTGTGACCTTTTAATTCAAACAAGCCATTGGCTTCGGCTGTCGCCAAGAAAGGCTTATCCAGGCTTTCATCAGCCAGAATAAACGGCACATTCATGCGTGAACGAAACGCTGTTTCTACCGGATTGGAATACAAAGCCGATTGGTCGATAGCCTGGTACAGTTTCGCCGCCTTGGAAATATTGCGCTGTTCGATAGCTTCAACACCGCCCTGCTCTTTTAACCATTTAAGTACCAGTCCGACCAGATACCAGTTATAGGTTGCCGGCGTATTCAGCATGGATTGGTTTTTTGCCTGCTCGGCATAGTTAAAAACCGACGGCACCGTTTTAGACGCATGGCCGATTAAATCGTCTCTGACTATCACGACAGTCACGCCAGCCGGTCCCATGTTTTTCTGCGTTCCGGCATAGATCAGGCCGTACTGATTGACATCGATCTTGCGCGATAAAATATTCGACGACATATCCGACACCAACGGCAAGCCCTTGCTGTCCGGACAAGACTGAAACTCCACGCCGTGTATGGTCTCATTCGAGGTATAGTGCAGGTAAGCCGCCTGACTATCGATGACCCAGCTTGCAGCATCGGGAATCGCAGTAAATTTAGTATTTTCTGAACTCGCACTGACTACCACATCGCAATAAGCCCCAGCATCCTTGATGGCTTTTTCCGACCAGGCGCCGGTATTGAGGTAACAGGTGGTGTTTTTGCCATTCAGGATATTCTGCGGTATTAATGAAAATTGCGCCGATGCGCCGCCTTGCAGAAATAAAACTTTATAGTTTTCAGGAACAGACAGCAGTTCTCTTAAATCGCTTTCCAGCTCTTCGGCAATGATTGAGAAATGCTTGCCGCGATGGCTCATTTCCATGACCGACATGCCGCTGTCCCGCCATTCCAGCATTTCCTGCTGCGCTTGCTTTAATACCGGTTCAGGAAATGCAGATGGCCCCGCGCTAAAATTATAAACTCTAGACATTACGATTCCTCACCCGGTTCACTATCGTCATTTGTTGTTTCTTCCGATACATCCAATTCTGATTCGGCGTCATCCAAAAGGTCATCGTCGGTATCGTCCACTCCTGCCAAGCCCTCGATACGGTCAACGCCGATCACTTTTTCATCCTTATCCGGCTTGATAATCGTCACGCCCTGAGTGTTTCGACCAACCACAGAGATGCCGTCGACCCGGGTACGGACCAAGGTGCCGCCGTCGGTAATCAGCATGATTTCGTCATGATCGTTGACCAGCACGGCACCAACCACAGCGCCGTTACGTGCGGAAGTCTGTATTGCGATCAGCCCCTGGCCGCCGCGTTTATGGCAGGTAAACTCTTCCAGCTTGGTGCGTTTGCCAAAGCCGTTCTCGGTGATATTCAGCACTGTGCCTTCGGTTGCAATAATTAGTGATATGACCTTTTGCCCTTCCTGCAAACGGATGCCGCGCACGCCGGACGCCGTTCTGCCCATCGAACGCACATCCTCCTCATTAAAGCAGACCGCTTTGCCGGTGCTGCTGAATAACAGCACGTTTTGATGGCCGTCGGTTACGGCAACGCCGACCAGCGTATCGTCTTCTCTTAAATCGATGGCGATTTTACCGTTAGTGCGTTGGCGCTCGAATTCTTTTAACGGGGTCTTCTTGACGGTACCCGCCGAAGTCGCCATAAAGATGAATTTATTGTCGCTAAATTCGCGTATCGGCAGCATCGCGCTGATTTTTTCGCCTTGCTCCAACGGCAGCAGGTTGACGAATGGCTTGCCTCTGGCCGCCCGGCTGGCAACCGGCAATTGGTAGACTTTTAGCCAGTACACCTTGCCCCGCGAAGAGAAACACAAAATAGTGTCGTGGGTATTGGCCACAATCAGCTTATCGACAAAATCCTGTTCCTTGGTTTGCGTCGCCGATTTGCCGCGGCCGCCGCGCCGTTGCGCCTTGTAATCGCTGAGCGGCTGGGACTTGACATAGCCTTCGTGCGACATGGTCACGACCATATCTTCTTCGGTTATCAGGTCTTCATCCGACAAATCGGAGTGGTTTTGTAAGATTTCGGTGCGCCGCTCGTCGGAATACTGTTCCTTGATCGCCACCAGTTCTTCCCTGATGATTTCCATCAGCCGAACGTCGCTGCCTAGAATAAACAAATATTCGTCAATCTGTTCCAGCAATTGCTTGTATTCGTTGACTATCTTGTCCTGCTCCAGACCGGTCAGGCGATGCAGGCGCAACTCAAGAATGGCCTGAGCCTGGGTTTCAGACAGGCGGTAAATGCCGTCATGAATGCCGAACTCTATGCCCAAATCATCCGGCCTGGAACGATCCGCATCAGCGCGATCCAACAGCGCCGCAACCAGCCCTGCATCCCAGTTTTTTTCCAACAAACCGACTTTAGCGTCAGCCGGTGTGGCGGCCGCCTTGATCAGCGCAATCATTTCGTCGATATTGGCTAATGCAACCGCGAGCCCTTCCAGGATATGTGCCCTTTCCCTGGCTTTGCGCAGGTTATAAATCGTTCTGCGGGTGACGATTTCACGCCGGTGGTTAATAAAGGCGCTGATGATCTCCCGAAGATTCATGCAATGCGGACGACCATCCAACAGCGCGACCATGTTAATGCCGAACACGGTCTGGAATTGAGTCTGTTTGTACAGGTTATTCAGCACCACTTCAGGCACTTCGCCGCGACGCAGTTCAATGACCATGCGCATGCCGTCCTTGTCCGACTCGTCGCGCAGTCCGGAAATGCCTTCAAGCTTGCCTTCCTTAACTAGCTCGGCAATTTTTTCCAGCAATCTGGCCTTGTTGACCTGATAAGGCAATTCAGTCGTGATAATCGCTTGACGGCTGCTGTCGCCGATGTCCTCGAAATGACAGCGCGCGCGCAAATAAATCTTGCCGCGTCCGGTGGTGTAAGCGTTATAGATGCCGGATGCGCCGTTGATAATGGCCGCGGTAGGAAAATCAGGCCCTGGAACATGAGCCATCAAGTCATGCACAGTCAGATCAGGCTGATCGATCATCGCCAGGCAGGCGCTGATCACTTCGGATAAGTTATGTGGAGGAATATTGGTTGCCATGCCCACCGCGATACCGGATGAGCCGTTAACTAGCAAAGTCGGCACTCGTGTCGGCAAGACTTTCGGCTCGGATTCCGATTCGTCATAGTTGGGCGCAAAATCGACGGTTTCCTTGTCCAGGTCGGCCAGCAATTCATGAGCGATTTTAGACATACGGACTTCGGTATAACGCATCGCCGCAGGCGAATCGCCGTCAACCGATCCGAAATTGCCCTGCCCGTCGATCAGCATATAGCGCATTGAAAAATTTTGCGCCATCCGTACCATCGTATCGTAAACCGCAGTATCGCCGTGAGGGTGATATTTACCGATCACGTCACCGACCACACGTGCCGATTTTTTATAAGGTTTGTTCCAGTCATTACCCAACTCGCTCATCGCATACAGCACACGGCGATGCACCGGCTTAAGGCCGTCTCTGACATCCGGAAGGGCTCGACCGACGATAACGCTCATGGCGTAATCGAGATAGGACTGCTTCATCTCGTCTTCGAGATTAACAGGTATTATTTCTTTAGCGAAGTTTGACATTGATCCCTATATACACAGTGTGCCGTTAATATAGACCGGCATGGTTTCGTGACTATGTATGAACACACTTTCCTGATTTTTTTTCGTTTAAGTGTAACCACATGGCATGAAATTAAGCTCTAGATTATAGCAAATTGTCTTAATAGTGTCGAAGCTGATAGTGTTTTAATCAGGTCAACTTGTTGGCAAGCGCAATCCACATTGCCAATATTAAAGCTTCTGAGCTTCTGACGCTTATTGTCAGGCGAATATTTCCGCCAAAAAGTTTTGCATCGCTATCCATGAGCGCCGGTCGGCAGAAGGCTGATAGACAGTGCCGAATGCCGGATCATTAGCAAGCGGATTGGTAAATGCATGCATGGTATGGCCGTACGTATGCAGCTGCCAATCTGCCCCTGCCTCGGTCATTTCCTGCTCAAAGGCAAGCACTTGTTCAGCCGGGTTCATCGGGTCATCCCGTCCATGCAAAACCAGAATTTTAGCCGTAATGGCGTTCCCCTGGGTGTTTCCAGGCGCATCCAGCAAGCCATGAAAACTGACTACGCCCTTGATATCAACGCCGGTTCTGGCCAGGTCAAGCGAGCACAAGCCGCCAAAACAAAAGCCGATTGAAGCGATTTTGCTGTCATCAACCCACGGCATCAATTTCACCGTAGCCAAAGTCGCTTTCATGCGCTGTTGCAGCATGGCCCGATCGGTCATAAAAGGCTGCATGAGCCTCATGTTTTCTTCCCGGTCCGAACCCAAAACCCCTTTGCCATACATATCAACCGCAAAGCCGACATAGCCAAGAGCGGCAAGTTTTTTGGCTTTTTCGGCCACAAAATCATCCCGGCCAACCCAGGTATGGTTGATTAAAACCGCCGCCCGGCGGCCTGACAGCGAGTCATCAAACGCAAAAAAAGCCTCCAGGACCACATCGCCATCCATGTAAGCTACGGTATTCGATACAATTGCCATGCTATTATCCTTTAGTTAATGCGGCCCGATTCCCGCAAGGCTTTTAAAAAGCCGGCGGACGCCTCTTCTACCATATCCAGCACCCTCTCAAATCCATATGAACCGCCATAATAAGGATCGGGCACCTGCCGTTCGTTTAGATGCGGCGCGTAATCGAGAAAGTATTTAATTTTAAGCTTGTGTTGCTCAGGGCAAGCATTGATCAGTATCGAATAGTTTTCATCATCCATTGCCAATACATAATCGAAATCCTCAAAATCGCCATGAACGACCTGTCTGGCCCGCAAGCTGGATAAATCAATGCCTCGTTCACGGGCTGCCGACTGTGCGCGCAAATCCGGCTCATTGCCGACATGGTAGGCATGAGTACCGGCTGAATCGATAGCAAAATGCGCATCCAACTCATTGTCTTTGACCAGCTTGGTAAAAACCCCTTCAGCCGTCGGTGAACGGCAAATGTTTCCCATGCAAACGAAAAGTACTTTTATTTTTTCCATATTGAATAAAACCTGTAAATTAACCGTGATGACGCATATTGTAACGCCTGAATTTGAAAAAATGGACAGCGTTTCATGATGATGTGAGCAATATACCTGCCAGCCGTAGTCAATCTTTTTTGCCGTCACTCACCGTCATCAGCGCTATCACTAATAAAACAATGGCCAGCACCGGCCAGAAATAAGGCGCCATGATAAAAACTCCCATCAATGCTATCAACATGGCGAACAGAAATACAAACACACCGACGCCTAAAAACAGCAGCGCCATCAGTACACAGGTGATGATCATGATCAACAAAAACGTGGGCCCGGCGGCAAAACGAACCAGCGGTTCTGCGACCGGCTCACCGTTGATCATAACGCTGAACTGTCCGGCGCCGGGATGAAAAAAATAGCTCAGGACGGCAATAACCGCGCCGACTATCAGCACCTTTACGATCAGTTTTTTATTGTGTTTTTGCTGCACAAGCGAACCACTTTAAAAAAGCTCAACCCGGTTTATGGTGCAGACTTATTTTAACCATCGACCAACCCAGAAAAACCATATTAATCCCTAAAAACAAACCTAACAGCCACTGCGCCGATTCAGACCAACTAATCCAGATGATAAGCGCAAAAAGCAAAGCTGTGACGCCACTGAACATAACCAACCCCCAGTTAGGCAACGGCCGCATTTTTAAGGCGATGGAAATTTTGGCAATACCCTCCAGAGCAAAGAACACCGTCAACAGCATTGTCAGCGTCACTGCCCCGGCTACCGGCCGGGTGATAAACAAATAGCCGATAATAATCTGCAAAACACCCATAAATAACCACCAGCCAAAGCCGGGCATACTGGAAAACATAAAGGTCCGAGCGACATGAACTATCCCGCCAAACAACAAAATCCAACCCAAAAATATAACTGTCGCCACCGTAAAAACCTGGGGAATCACAATGGCGCAAAGACCAAGGAAAATAAAGAAAATGCCCTCCCCCAGAAACAGCTGCCAATGCGTTTGCAGATAATTTTGCATTTGCTGCTGCATTTGTTGTATTTCAATATTGAAATCGTCTATTTTGGTCATGGTTTTTCTCCCGTCATATTTGAAAAATACCGCTCGCCTGGCCGGTAAACCTTCTTTAACGCTTAAATAATCCGGACGCTGATTGATCGATATCCCATGACCGTATCATGCACCAATACGGATTCCGGATAATAGCTATATTTTTAGCTAACTTTTACTCAATATCCCGGCGGCCCGATTGCCAGGTTGAGCATATATTCGCCAAATAGCAGCTTGCCCCAGGATCTCGCCATGATGTTTTTAGGTAAACTAACGCTCCACAGAAACCATTCGGCAATAGTGCCTCACTTACTTTTTTGTTGCTCCGCAGTTGCCCGTAGTTTTTGCCGGGTTGGTTCGAACAGTGCGCTTAAGCCTAAACAGGGGTTTGGGTCATCTAGCGCTTTTAGCAAGGCGACTGCCAAACCGAAATCCGGATCATTGCTCATAGACTTATTGATGCCGCGCCTTGCAATGCCAGGCGCAATCGCCACATCCGAACAAGCCAGCTCGACCAGTTTCGGGTGCAGCACATCATTACGGTAATCGTCCAGTTGCATCAGATTACGATATTCGCATTCCAGGATTGTTGGACTGTCGCTGTAACAGCTTGTTTGGCTACCCGGTTTTCCTAATGGCAATCCCGTACTGGAAGAGTTCATCCGTGCCTGATAGGCAATGAATTTTTCATTATCCAGTATCGGCTTGAGGGTTGAATCCAGTTTACGTTGTTTGTTCTCGTTCCAATCCGGCATTGAGCTATTACTAAAAAATACGCCATCGAAATTGGCGTGCGACCAGTCAACTCCCAGCAGCTCCACTTCGCGTAATTCCGCCCCCTGTAGCTCCGACAAAGTCAAATCCGAGCCCTGCAGTTTCGCATAACCCAAGTTTGCGCCTTGAAAATTCGTCTCGCGCAGGTTCGCGCCCTGCAATTTTGCCCCGCGAAGGTCTGCGGCCTGAAGCTTCGCCGCGTTCAGATTCGCACCCTGCAAATCCGCCCCGCGTAAATCAGCGCTCTGTAGTTTTGCCCACCCTAGGGCTGCGCCCTGCAGATTTGCCCCGCGCAAATCCGCATCCTGAAGGTCTGCCTCGATCAGGCCTGCACCCTGTAGCTGAGTCCCTCCCAAAATCGCACTCTGAAATTGTGTTTTATCCCAACCAACCACGCCTTGCAGCTTCGCTTTTAACAGGATCGCGCCCTGCAACTGAACGTAACGAAGATCGGCTTTAGGTAATACGGCCCCGTAAAAATTGGCAAAGCGCAGATCGCGATTTTGTAAATTAAGCCCGTCGAACTCCTTAAAGGCAGCGTCGCGCACTTGTTTATCGGGGTCTATTGCCCGGGTCAATAGCGATAAAGACACTCCTTTGGGCACTAGCCTGGCTTCTCTGAGGTTCAGGTTGCGTGGAAATAAATCCAAATTGAACCATGAACAGGGGCCGAGCATTACCTGAAGTATGGATGCGTCCAATTTTTCCGCCATTGCCAGTGATGCGCAAGAAACCACATCATGTCTATGGGCGGCGACGCTCAGCCATGACTCAGGCACTCGGCGGATCAACCAGTCCTCGAAATAGCGGGGAGTATGTTCGGGCTTATCCTCCTCCGGGGCGTAATAAGTCTGCACGGTAATACTGCCGGGTATGACCGCGATAATACTGGCGAAAACAATCACCGGAACAGAGAGCAGCAGGAATATCATGCCCTTAGGTTCTATCCCAGGCTGCAACATGGGGCGAATGACTATTTCATGCGCAGGCAGACTCAGCCGGCGCCGCCGAACCGATCGCTTCAGCCGATACCATCCGAGGCTACTCATATACCTGAGCCAAGCCGGCCAATAATCGACTAACCGAAAACCAAAGTTCCGCCACCATTCGCGCGCTCGGTCTTGAGGGGAAGCAATCAAAGGCCACAAGGTAATCAGCATGCCGGCATCAACCCAAACCGCGATTCGCTGCGACCAGGTAATGGCTTCGTCATGAAATGGCAGAAAGCGGATTTGTGCGGCAAGCAACATCAATAAAGGTAAAGCGATGACTGTAATGCCAACGACTAAGGATAGCAGCCAGCGGATCAGCAAGACCCTGGAACGCCCTGCGATGAGATGAGTGAACGGAAAAATGAACAAGCGGTCGCGAACTTGTTGCCCCGTCGGCGTATCAGGAAGATCGATATCCAGATTCCAAAGCTTGCTGGAAAGTAACTCCAATTGCATGAGCAGATTGAAATGGAGCAGGACGACCATCCACGGCACAAATGAATAAAAATTGGTAAGCGGCAGTTCCACATCCAGAATCGGCAATTTAACCGGGCTGATGCGCAGCAGGTCGTCATGCGTTGTGCCCCAAACGATGACACCGAGATAGGTGACAAACGCCAGAAATGCGACATGTAGCGCCGCTACCGTCTGAGACGCAGAGTTGGCCGCTTCCAGCAGTTTCTCAATATGCGCTGAGAGTTGGCTGGGGGTCTGTGATACCGGATTAGTCATAACAGTTGAACTGGCTATTGCGGATGCTAAATTTCATGAACTGTAAATTTGCTAATCCTTAATGAAGTTAAGCGGCTTGAGCTATGCGTCTACCAACATCTATCATTGGTTGGTGAAATCTCAGCAATGGAGGAGCAGGTCAAATATTTTGGGGATAGCGTGGCGGAGTGCTAACCGGGCGTGATTAAAAAGCCAAAAATGAAACCGCATAATGAAGCGAACTTGGCACTTTCGAGGTTTGTTCTCGAGCATCACTTCGCCGCAGCTCAAAAGCTCATCCAACATCTCTCGATTATTAGATAAATCTCAGTCACAGACTATAGAAAAACAGCATTTGTACCATTCGTAAAACCACCTACTTATAAAGTGAGTGAGTTACATTTGATTTACAGCTGATTTGCAATATTGATGAAGAATGAGCGGCTACACGGACAGTTCCTTTGCATTATAAATTTCTTTGATTGAGGGCACGCCAGCGGGTTTCATTCAATCAAAAAATAACTTCTCTTATGAAAAAAGTTGCCCGTTGAAGTTCGAGCAATAACCAAACCGCTTAATAATAAAACTATTAGAAGCTGTCAGCCTTTGCCCGTGCTTCTTTTGCTCCGGAAAAATCCTGTTGTATTTCTCTGGCGTGAGCTATCAATAGCCAGCAGTGCCTTTTCAGCGTGCTATTTGTAGAGGCCAATAATGCGGATTTTTTTGCCAAGTCTTCAGCTAAACGGGGCTTGGACTGTTGCAGCCTTAATACAGCCAATTTATAAAATAAGGTCGCGTTTCTTGGCTCGATTCTGATGGCTCGTTCGATAGACGCTGCCGCAGAATCAAGATCACCGGCTTTACTGTTTTGGTTAGCCGCTGAAACCAGAGCGCCTATTACCGGCGATAGCGGAACCGTAGACTCTATGGGGTGAAACGGCGTTAATTCCGAAGCGGCAGGAGGAGTGGGTAATGATGGTTCCAAAGCTTCTAATGTCGCAGGCTCCGTTGGCGTCGGTTCTTCAGGCAATACATCTGCAGGAGGAGCCAACGGTTCTGACTTTATTGCCGAGAAGTCTTTAAGAGGTTGCGTTTTAACAACCCCTTTGGATGCAGCCCCAGGCGGCTTGGCTCTTTTTTGCGAACCGGATGAAGGTTTTTGGCTCTTGGGCTGGCCGCCATAAACTGGAGCAGGAGGCTGTGAGCCATAGAATTCAGCACAACCGACAAGAAAAGATGGCAGCGTGCAAATTATAACTAATCGTTTGAATGACATTATTTAAAAAAGTTCTACATTGTCGGACAGGTCTTCTTCTTGGTGCGCTTTTTTAATCGACAGCGCTTCACTGACAGACTTGCCTTCCACGATAGCGTCGAACATCAGCTTTTCAGACTCCATAGTGTATCGGGAACGGATTTCGCTCTGAAACAGCAACCATTCCTTTGGATTATAAAGACGGTCAGGATTTTCTACCAGTTCCGATAAGCCTTTCAGGTTTAACGTGACATGCTGCAAGCATTGCTGCATCCGATCATAAAACTGGAACGCGATAATAGATGCCTGAATCTTGCCGGTTGTTTCCGCGCAGCAAGCTATTGCTTCGTTCCTTATTGGACAAGACTCAAGAGCCAGCAGATGAGAATTAATAGCCTGCATATGCTCAACGATAGAAGTAAACGATTCTGTTAGCGTATTAACTGACATATCCGCTTCACCCAGCATATCTTCTACCTGGATAGCCGATAAGATAAGCATTTTTGACGTTTCCTTTACTTGGGTCCAATCAAGATCAGGATCGCACGCGTTCGAATTAGACATGTTTTAATACCAAGTAGAGATTGTATAAATAAAGGCTGAAAAAGATTGGCGCTTCTTAGATATCACTAACAAAAGCCCACCTTTAAACATTAAAACCTAGCGGGATTATAGCAAGTTTAATGCCCTAAAGTGTGATTTAAATAACTGCAAACATAGGGCGGCGGCAGGCGCATAAACACCGGTTGTGTTTGCCTGATTCATCATCGTATGCAGATAAGCCTGTTTGTCGGATTTGAAAATGCACCTAGGCTTTAACTTGGCAGCCATTTACAATAGCCATACTTTGTAGAAATTTTTCGTTGTTTTATGTCCAAAAGATCCCTGCTTTTATTAATGCTATTAATCCCTGCATTAGTCGCCGTTGCCCTTTATTTTTCACCGACGTTGTCACAGAAAGCCGATATTACGCCACCTGAGACCGTTTTCAACCGATCGGAAGAAACAACCGTCGCGGTAGAAAAGCCCTGCTCCAATGAGCATCCGGAATGGCGGCAGGCGCAAGTTATCGATGGCGTAAAAATTAATGAAGCGCTTTCATGCGAGCCGGATAATCCTTACGACATTGCCGTTGCGGTTAAAGGCGCCAACAATGTGTCGATGCAGACCCTGATGCAAACCCATCTGGCTCAGGATGCCTTGACCATGACCGATGACCTGGATAATGACGGCGATCCCGACGTCATTCACATCAAGCTCGAAGTCGTGGAGCTGAACGGCGCAAGCCCTGACGGCGATTTCCTAATCAATACTTACGACATTGCCCCCGGCATCCAGCCGGGGCTTTGGGTTTTTGCCCCCAAATCCAGCGGCATGGCGCTTAAGAATTTCAACTCGCTGGTCGCCAACCCGCTGCTGCGTGCACCATCGCCGGTGATTCGGGTTGAACAGGGCGACAAGGTTTATATTACACTGGAAAACACCCATTATTTGCCTCATACCATCCATCTTCACGGCGTCGATCATGCCTGGGAAACCGCTGCCGGCGACGATAATGACGGCATGGAGGAACATCCGGTGTTCCCCGGCAAAAGCCACACCTATGAAATCCAGCCCCGGCATGCCGGAACCATGTTTTATCATTGCCATGTGCAAACCGCCCAGCATTACATGATGGGCTTGAACGGCATGTTTATCGTCGAAGAAAACCGGCCTGACAACTGGGTGCAAACCTTTAATATCGGCGCAGGACAAGTAAGACATCCCTCTGTCGAGGTGCAAAAATCCTACGATCAGGAATATGACTTATATTATCAATCCGTCGATAAAAAACTGGCGCAAATCATCCAGAACGCCAATGATCCGAGGCTGATCGCGCACCGCATGAGCCGCGAATACAACATGACCGAATCGTTTGAAAACTACTTCATGCTGAACGGCCATTCCTTCCCTTACACGCTGAGGGATGCGGTAATCGCCGCCAATGAAAATGAAGATATAAAGCTGCATGTCGCCAACTCCCAGCGTTCTTTGGTGGCATTGCATATCCACGGACACAAGGCCACTATCACGGCTTATGACGGCGTTGAACAACCGGCAGGGACGCAGCTAACGCGTGACGTGTTCGACATCGCCCCGGCGCAACGGCTTGATCTGCGTCTGCGCACCCAAAACAATGGCTTGGACAGTTATGGTCCCGGCCTGTGGATGTTTCATGACCATGTACCGACCGGCACCACCACTGACGGCATGGAGCCCGGCGGCAACATGGCAATCCTGGCCTACAAGCCGCTGCTTGACGAGCAAGGCATGCCGAAAATGCATCAGGCGCTGCTCGACCAGGTATTCAACAAAGACTACTACGCAAAAAAACAAGCGGTCTGGGGTGAAGGCGATTTTGCGCCGTTACTCGGAGAAGCCGGATTAATTGCCCCCGATTATGTTCAAATCATCATTTTCGGCTTGGCGGCCGGTTTATCCATAGGCCTGGTTATTCTTGTCGTGCTGGTTTACAAACGGAAACAAAAGCGATGAAATTATTAGCGACACTCCTGATAATGCTGGGCCTGCACGCCTCTCCGGCGCTGGCCGACGAACCCATGACCATGATGCATCACGGCAGTATGATGATGGATGAAAAAGGCATGATCATGAATGCCAACAGCGACAATCTGCCCAAGGACTGCCCGAAGATTTCCGGCGATGTGAATATCACCATTCGTGCCGGTCAGAAACACGCATTAAAGTTTCCGGGCAAAATGTTCGCTTTCGACAATCAGGAATGGGATGTTAAGCCCTGCTCCCGGGTCAACATCACCTTCATCAATGACGACCAGATACGCCATCAACTCATGATTCACGGCCTGCCGGGCTATATTTACCCTCAGGGCATGTTTCATTTAGAACTTTACGGGCAAGGCGAATTGAAGGCTTCATTGATCGTGCCCAGCCAGAAAAAAACCTACCTGGTGCACTGCGAATTGGCGCAACATATGGAAAAAGGCATGAAGGCGCAGTTAAAAGTCGATGGCGGCGATATCGATTTACCCAGCATTCCGGGCATCAGCAAACCGGTTAAAGCCGATGTGTATCCGGTAGATTGGAATCAAACGGCTTGGGCTGTACTGGTTATTTGCGCATTGATAGGCAGCGTTGTTCCGTTTTTTGTCATAAAGAATAAATTGTAGATTGATTAATGCGCCCGCACTCGTCGTTATACGCAAGCCTGATCAATATCGTCATTTTGGTATAGGCGCTGGAATGACTGCCTTGGATGTAGGCCGGAATAAGTTCGCCCGGCGCCAGCCAGGGCGGATGTTTCCGGCGAAACTGTGCGGCAAGCCGGAAACGCCACCTGGGCTACGCTTCGGCGGCCTTATTCCGGCCTACGTCGAGATGTGTATAAAGACGAGCACAGTGCGCGGAAACGAGAGCAAAATCGCAAGTTTTAAAGCAAGCTTTGAACTCCGGCATTCACATTTCATGGAGTCCAAAGCTTGCTTTGGCCGCTTCAAAAATGGGGTTACGATGTAAAAAATCCGAGTAATTCCCAAACGGATTTACAAACCCCGTCCGGCATAAGTAATACTTACCTGAGTCGCATGATTTTACTTTAGAGGGTTTTATGAAACAGCTACTGTCATTCATTGCAATCTCCTTAATGCTGGTTATCTGCCAAAACGCATCGGCACGTGAAAAACCCGCTAAACCGACTAAAAAAGACGCATTGCAGTGCGCCGCCTTTAGCCCTTACGTCGGTAAACTCAATCCCGATTACGGCGCCCATCCGTCCAAGGAATTAATTGACGAACTGCTGGATAAGTTAGTCAAACAAACCCCGTTCCGCTGCATCATGACCTATGGCGTCATGAATGGACTGGAACATACCTTTGCCGCCGCCGAGGCCCGGCATCTTAAGGTCATTGCGATCATCTGGCTGGATGACGACATTGCGGTCAATTCGAAGTCCATCACGGCGGGCATTGTAGCGGCAAAAGCCTATCCCAAAACCATCATCAAACTAAGCTGCGGCTCCGAAGTCAGGACTCGTCACAACTATGCCTTTGACGGCGAAATCAGCCGTTGCATCAGCGCCTTGCACGAAGCGGGCGTATCCCAACCGATCACCACCATAGATACCTGGTGGGAATGGTGCAACCGGGTTACACCCTGCCACCAAACCAATTTCGGCGCCCAAGTCGATTGGATAGGGATCAATGTTTTTCCGTGGTGGGAAAACAAACATTCCGGCATTTTTCCCTGCACTAAGGCCAAAAAAGCGGCTGATTTTCATATTGCACGGATTGAAGACATACGCCGCACCTATCCCGGCAAAGAAGTGGTTCTGACTGAATTCGGCTGGCCGAATGGCCCCGAAGGCGGCATTGAAATCAATAAGCTTACCCAGCAGCAATGCGATGTTGCAGACAAGAAAAACCAGGCACTGGTTGTTAAATCAACTTTCAAGAAACTGGCTGAAAAAGGCTGGTCAGGTGTGGTCTTCGAGGCTTTCTCAGAAAACTGGAAACCTAGCGATGAAGGTGACGTCGGAAAGCACTGGGGAATGTGCCAAGGAGAACCGCCTTATACTTGTATAAATTTTTAGCGCTCGGATGCTCCAAATGCAGCGAAGCGCATTAATATCAAACATCTATCGCAAACGATGCGTCCCAAGCATTGGCGCATCCTTGCACCAGATCGCAAAAATCTAAAATCCGATTATTCATTACCATCAGCGCAGTTTATAATCTGCGCCTAAGACTCTTACTGTGCATAGGACGCGCTTTGTTTCCTGCCTCTCCTTGCATTAAATCTTCACCTTTAAATTACGTGGCACGACCGTCCTGCTCGGACACTCATGGTCAAACGAATGACGCCGGCGCTCGTGCTTTTTGATTATCTATCCTTTTTGAGAACAGTTGTACATGACTAAAGCTAAACTATTGCTACTTATTTTAAATGCCGTATGGCTGTTTGCAGTGTCCGGGGCCAGTTATGGCCGTCACACAGCCATTATTATTGATGCCGACACCGGCAACGTCCTGCATGAAGTAGAAGCAACCCAGTCATGGTATCCCGCCTCGTTGACCAAACTAATGACGCTGTATATGACATTCGATGCGCTGAAATCAGGTCAAATTCAGCTGCACGATACCTTAATCGCATCGACTCATGCCTCCCAGCAGCCCAACAGCAAACTGGGCTTACGACGCGGCGAACGTTTAACCGTCGAAGACGCTATTTTGGCGATTATCACCCGATCGGCGAATGACGCATCTGTGGTACTTGCCGAACACCTGGGCGGCACCGAAGAAAACTTTGCCGCCAATATGACAGCAAAAGCGCATTCATTGGGCATGTACAACTCCCATTTCATGAATGCGACCGGCCTTCCCAACAACTGGCAAGTCACCACGTCCCGCGACATGGCAGTGCTGGCTTGGAAGGCGCAGCGCAATTTCCCCGAGTATTATCATTATTTTGGAGCGCACAGCTTTAATTTTAAAGGCACAGAGCTGCGCGGCATCAATAAGTTCACAGCCAAGTACCCCGGTGCCGAAGGCATGAAAACCGGATTTACCTGCGGCTCCGGTTTCAACCTGATCGGCGCGGCCCATCAAAACGGCAAACACCTGATCGGCGTAGTCATGGGCGGCATGACCAGCCAGGAGCGCTACCAGCTAATGATGCAAAAAATGGATGCCGGTTTCGCTAACCTAGCCAGCGCCGACCCGACAAGAAACATCAACACCATGCCTACAGTCTCGGCAGGCAGTCCGCCCTATCAGCTTGATTGCGGCAACGGCGGCGCCCCTACACATTCAATACCCGCCTCTCATCAGGCTAGTTATGCGCCTAAACGCCGGCATATCAGCCGAGTCAAAACCAATCATTCCAGACGCATTGCCGCGGCTCGACCTAAAACTGCCGCTCAGGTTAAGGCCAGCATCAAATCCAATAACAAGAATAAGATTTTGGCAGCAGCTGTCAAACAGGCCAAAGTCGGCGTAGCTCCTGTCAGCAAGCTCCCGGCTAAAAGCAAAAATTTTCATAAGATAAAAACCGAAATTAAAGTGGCCGGAAAAACAAAAACCACGCAAAAAGTTGCTGTCCATTAAGTTAACAGTGCGCGGTGAGTGTAACTGCTCACCGCATTTCACAAGTTAGCGATGCAACTCCATCTCTTTTCGGCAGACATATTCATAACTGCCTTATCCAGGCTGGGTTGTCGGAAGGCCAAACATCATCGATAACAATGCTAAATCAGCCACAATCTTGCCATAGCAAAATAGATTAATGCTGATCAGGTTAATTATTTAATACCAACATAAATAACTAGCCAAATATTCTGCTGATTCATCTCTTAATTTCCTTTCCAATCAAGTTCACCTTTTTTCTGGCACTGTCCTCTTTTTTCTATCTGCAAAGCCAAATAACAGCGATGCCGGCTGCTTCAAACTATAAATACCATTTACAAATGTCTTGTGTACGTTAAACCACAGAAATTTTTTTCTATGGTAATAAAATAAAAAAATCGCTGATCAAAATTAATTTCAGAACGACCCTGACAATTTGATTAAAAGAAGGCTGCATCTATCTTTCATTCTGGGGAACGATAGAAGCTTCTGATGCTAGGACGACGTGATCGAAATGACCTCAACCGAAAAGAATGATGATCTATCTATTGTCTGCTTTGGAGCTTCAGCAGGTGGTTTAGAAACTTATCTGAGAATTCTTTCGCTGCTGCCACCGGAAACCGGCCTAGTCTTTGTCATTATTCATCATCAACCTTCCGATTGGAAATCGCTTCTGCCAGAAATTATTCCGCGCTATACCTCTATGCCGGTTATGCTCGTGGAAGATGGAGAGATTGCAAGAGCGGACCACGTCTATATAGGACCTCCAGGAATGCAGGTTTATATGGCTGGTGACAGTTTCAGGCTTGCTCCTCTTTGGAAACAGTCAGGGTGGCCGGAAAATATTTCTGTTTTTTTGCATTCCTTGGCAAGTAATCAATCCAAGCATGCTATCGCAGTGATTCTGTCGGGGCTGGATTCGGACGGAGCCGCTGCCCTCAAGCCTATTAAGGACGCTGGAGGAATAGTCATTGCCCAGGATTTTCACACCGCAAAACAACCGGCAATGCCGATAAGCGCCGTGAACACCGGCTGTGTTGATTTTTTGTTATCGCCAACTGAAATAGCCGAAAAATTGAAAACCATTGCTGAAGAACGTAATCGCGCAAAGAGCCCGGAAGGCAACCTTAATTGAAACTAAATGCGTAAGTTTAGGCCCCTACCGATCACAGTTACCCGTCTACAGACCCAGAGCCGACACGAGATTAGGCAATTTTTAATTATTTTTAGCAGTCTGCGAAAGACAGATAGTCACAGCCCAAGGCGCTCTCTGTTTAAAACTCCAAATTATCCAGATAGGTCAACTTACTTCGGCCCTGCCCTGCTTTATCAAAAGCTTCCCGAGACGGCTTCTTAGTTTGATGTGACCCCATTCTTTAAAAAAGGCATGTAACCTAACGTAGTGCAAGGCCTATTTTGCTGCTTTGATTCATCAATTTTTATCGGCTGAGCTTTTTTCCAGCAAAATTCGAGCGATTCATTGTAAAACTCTAGCGTTTAAAAACCGGCCATCTATTTTATTTAAGCTATTGTATAAAAATGCTATTTTGTTATAATATGAATATATTCATATTGAATGTGACTTTTGTTCTTCCGCTAGTTCAAGGTGAATAAATAAATGGCGGGGACAATTTTATCCGGTCAGTTGATTTGTAATGCAGGCAAGTTACAAGGCAAAAACCGGCTTAAAAATATGAATATATTCATATGCTGTGTTTAAGTCCCTTTGGAGGCTTTATGTTCGTTCATATCGTTGATAAACAACGTCACGCGGTCAATGTAGTGAAAACCGCTCTTTTATCGGCCGGTATTACCGGGCGCGCTGTCTGCGTGCAAGTTTACAACCGGCGCGATCAATACCGAGAAGGTGAAAACTACTCGGTTTTTGTATCCGCACCTACCGGGGCCAACATTGAACCCTTTTTTGTGACGGGGAAAACTCTCGTGGAAGCGGTTAAGAATACGATTTGTTCGGTCAAAGCCGGAAAAAACAACGCTACAACGGACGTGTCCGAAATAGCACCGTTCTAAAGCATTTTAGTGTGAACCGGGGCAAGCTGCCCTACTCACATTTCCCGGATTTGCACATCAGGAATATTCAACTTATGTCATCTCAACAAACGAATCAAGCTAAGCCCCTTTTCTTGCCAACCCCCCGGTGCTCCGGAGCATTTAACCCACTGTCGGGCTTGTAGCCGCTTGCCCTGCCTTTTATTTCATTTGTACATTAGGTATTTGTCATGTATTCGACAGAACAATTAGTTGGCCGGGAAACACCGGTTAAAGATCAAGACACACAACTGGCGGTTATTTCCGCCAATCCGCTGGATCTTCCGGCGACCACTTTTCAAGAAGGTTTAGATCGCCGCAAGCAAAATCGGGCTGCGTTAATGGCTTGGATTCGCGACGCATTGGTTGATGGTTCCGACTTTGGTAAAGTCCATACGGTCGGTCGCTCAAAATGCCAGGCCGGCAAGAATTGCCAAAACCCAAACCATTTCAGTAAAGCCAGTCTATTTAAACCGGGCGCTGAAAAAATATGCGGCATGTTAGGCGTTACCGTACGTTATCCGTCTCTGCCGGAATATGAAAAAGCCGCGCTTACCGGCACAAATCTAAATCAAATCATCATCCGCTGCGAAATCGTTGACGGCTCCGGCCGGGTAGTGGCCGACGGTGTTGGGGCTCGGATTGTTTCTCAAGACAATGGAGACATTAACAAAAGTCTGAAAATGGCGGAAAAATCCGCTCATATTGATGCAACGTTAAGAATGGCCGGTCTTTCTGAAGTATTTACCCAGGATATTGAGGATATGGTTCAACGCCGCGAAGCCGAAAGCATCCAGCGAGCCGAGTCCGAACTCAATACCGGCTTTGACGGTATTAGTAAGACTCAGCATCAGCAGCTTGAAACCAAAATTAAAGAGCTCGGACTTGATCGAGCCCGGGTTAAAGAGTGGATGGCTAAAGCGTCGCACAACCGCTTCACCAGCTTTTTAGAGCTCACTCAGGACTTTTATCAAATCCTTTACACCAAGCTTGACCAATTTGCGGAAAGTGACTCGATGAGCGTTAAAGAGGCCTTATCGGTTTTGGGTCTTACTGCCTTTGCAGACCAGGATGCAATCAAAACGGCGTACCGTAAAGCGTGCATGAGATACCGACCCAACAAGAATCCGGCGGGAACGGTAATGATGAAAGCTGTCAATGCGGCTCATCGCTTAGTGAAAGAAACCGCCTACAACGGTGCCGAGCATCCAATCCAGGAAGCGGTCAGCAGCGATTTTGGCGATATGCTAAACAGCGCAATAAACGCAGTTATTAGCCTGGACGGCGTCAATATCAGGATTTACGGTGCTTTAGCTTGGCTGTCCGGCAACACCAAGCAGCATAAAGAAGCGATAAAAGCCGCAGGTTATCGGTGGGACAACAAGAAAGCCGCCTGGTGTTTTCGCCTAAGCGACCATGAAAACCCAAGTAAAGGTGATTGGGATATCGAGAAAGCGGGAGATGCCTACGACGGCATAACTGCAAACAGAGAGCCACGCTATAAAGCTGCTGTGGAACTCTAAGTCCACATCAAGAGCGGCGGTTCCAATCGCCGCTCGACCCAATTGAGAAAATCATCATGAATAGATTATCCCTATACGAGTTGAGCACAAACTACCTGCAAGCATTGGACTTTCTGACCGACCCGGAAATGGATTTACCGATTGAAGCGGTTAATGACACCTTGGAAGCTTTAGGCGGGGAACTGGAAGACAAAGCAATCAACGTTGCCAAATTTTTCCGCAATATGGAAGCCACCGCCGCTGCAATCAAGAGTGCCGAAGCAGACATGGCTAAACGCCGGAAAGCTCTGGAAAACCGGGTACAATGGCTGAAAAACTACATAAAAGAAAATATGGAGTTCTGCGGCATCAGCGACATTGAATGTCCTCATTTTAAGCTTTCAGTCCAAAAAAACCCGGCCGTTGTTAACATCCTGGATGAAAACGCAATCCCGGCACAATTCAAGAAAGAAGTCATCAGCTGGAAAATTGATAAAAATGCGATCAAGGATGCTATCAAAGCCGGTAATATCGTGCCCGGCACGGAAATGGTCAGCGGCACACGCCTAGCCGTAAAATAAGATATTGAGCAAAAAAAGAGCCGCTGCAGCGGCTCTTTTTTTGCTCAAATTATAAATTCATTCATATAATAGCCGCTAAATTTCACTCATGAACGAGTACCTAATGCAAATAGGCGACATTGTAAAATGTAGACGGCTTGATCTTAGCTTGATTCAAAAAGAGCTTGAATCCCGGTCTGGCGTGACCCAATCGATGATTAGCAAAATCGAAAACGGCAGCGCCGAAAATGTTTCCATTGACGTACTCAGGAAATTGGCTAGAGCTTTAAACTGCTCGCTAGTTGATTTACTGCCGGAGGCAGACAAAAATATCAGCAATACAGGCTCTTTTAACGCTAAAGAGTAATAAGCCCGGACAGATAGCTAATAAAGTGGAAAAACTGGACTTTTTTTACCCGATTGGCTACACAGGCAACGGTTGTTACAACCCTAAATCCGCTAGAAATTTGAGGTAACGGGAAATTCGTCCGGCTTTTGATTTATGCAACAAAACCATAGTGACTTGACTAACAGTCATTCAAGATCACCATCTTTTCTAGCTCTTGCGCGAACTTAAACGCGTCCTCAGAAAATTTTTGTTGCGCTAACCATGTACCGAATATTGGCGGAATCCAATATTTTGGTGTTAGATCGAGATCGAATAACAACCGAGTACCACCATTTACTGAAAACAGGCGCCAGCGGCCATTTCCCTGCCGGAAATCACCCTGGTTCGGTATTATGGTTATAGAAATTTCGCCGTCGGGTAGAAACTGGACATCCTGGATCCAGTCGAAGTCCTGGCAGATGGCCAGAACGCAAAATTCCGATCTGACTCCCATTCTAACCCCATCACCAATGTGTCCCACGAACTCAACCTGTTTGAAAATCGAGTTGAAGCGAGTAAAGTTTTTATAATTCATGAGAAGAGAGTGGACTTTCGCAACGGGAGCTTGAACAATGGTTTCCATGTGCATCATGTATCGCCCGTCCTGCCTTGTCACCGAACTGTTTAGCACATTAGCACTTTGAGCTGTCAATGGGAGAAACAAAAGTCCAACAATTGATATACATACCATGATCATTTTTCGTGTGATATACATAATCATACTCCTTAAAAACGTAGTTCTTCATGTATCCAGCCCCCGCCTTGCGGCAGACGGCGGACATGGATGTGAAGATGATCATCTTCATGCTGCACGCTGGCGGGCGAATAACGGATATTGCCCCCTATTTCAAAAATGAAGAATTAACGTCCCAGCACGTCGTTGCGTGTACTTTCGGCGATGGCGGCAACCTGATTGATCAGTTCTTCTTTTACACCCAATTCGCGGAGAGTCGCCGCAAGGTGTTCAATTACCGCATCGACATGCGTATCGTTCAAGCCTCGCTCGACCAAATGGGCATGCCCCGTGCGCATATCGAGACCGCTGTAATTATGCGGCCCGCCGAAAGCCATGGTCAGGAATGATTTTTGTTTTGCTGCCTGTTTCTCCATGTCCACATCTTCAAAAAAAGAACTGATGCGGCTATCGCTCAACACCTTACGGTAAAAGACATCAACAGAGGCGTTAACAGCAGCTTCTCCGCCCAATTTCTCATACAAGGATTTTTGTTGTGACATATTTTTCTCCAGCTAATTAAAAAGGCGTTTAAAATACATCTTAAAGGCGCCTCTTTCCTGAGGGGGAACGGTGAAGCGCGACAATAAGATGTATTTGATATGCATCTTATTGTCCGATTATAAAATAGTCAAGCCTTATCTCTTAGTTCTTTAATGTCTAGCTTAAAGACGGGTTAATCTTAAGGAGTATTTAACATGCAGCTTACACAATTCACTGATTATTCACTGCGCGTGCTGATTTATCTTGCCCGATTACCGGAACCCGGTCTGGCGACAATTTCAGAGATTGCCGAGTATCATCAAATTTCCCGCAACCATCTGGTTAAGGTGGCAAATAGTCTGGCCAATCAAGGCTTCATCATAACGACCCGTGGCAAGGGTGGCGGTATTCAGCTGGGCAGACCCGCCTATACCATAGGCGTCGGGGAAGTGATACGACAGACTGAAGTCAACATGGATCTGGTAGAGTGCTTTAACGTGCCATCCAATCAGTGCCGACTCATCCGCGACTGTTTCCTGAAGGCCATGTTTTATGAGGCTCAGCGCGCATTCCTGGCGGTGATGGATAAATACTCGCTGGCCGATGCAGCCCGCTTCGGCGTCAAGATCGACTTGCCAACGCAATCCGGCGTTAAAGCGTCGTCGCTTGCCCATGACGAGTCAGATAACCATTAAACAGTTTTCAGTTCATTCAAAGACCCGTGCTTTTTCCACATTTTCCCGCAGAAAAAGGCCCCTGCTATTTTAGGATCGACCGTTGTAGTCAGATTGCCTTTTCCACTCCCTCATTGATGAAACTAAAACACTGGCTATCCGGTCGGTCGTCCAATTGCCCGTGAAACAAACCAAGCTTCGAAGGCGGGTGTTGACACTGATAAACTGGCTCATCAGCTATTTTTAGTTGCTTGCGGATAGTGTGCTGGAATAACTTAAATTCTATCATCAAGTGAATGCCAGACTGAGCAACGATGAAAAAACGCATCGGAACGCTGTTTATTGCTGAATAGGAAAGAGCCAAAAGACGCTCAAAGGCGGCTTCGGCGAGTTGCCGATCAAGATTCCTCGCGATCGCCACGGCAGTTTTGAACCGCAAACCATTGCCAAATACCCTTCAGTCGTTATAAAAGTTCTTGTGGCTTTACCGTAAGTCACTGAAGTAATACTAATATGAAATATGCGCTTGCTTTATCTCACTAATACCATGTATAAATAATATCGATTCAATACTTCTTTTTGATGGAGAATAATCATGAAATCTATTAGTAAAACATCATTGCTTGCATCAGCCATTGGCCTAACCTTAGCCGGTGGCGTGGCACTCGCTGAAACCGGCGGGTATTTGTCGCTTAAAGAGGTTGAAGTGGAATGGGAAGCCAAAGCCGACAAAAAATTACTGGAAGTGGAAATCAAAACCGACAAGGATATTCCAATGGACGGGAAATCCGGTGCCTTCGGTTATGCGGTATTAACGGACGGCGGCAACAACGTACTGGTCTTGACCACTCACCTGCCTATCGACGACAGCTCCCATGAAGCAACTCCTTCCGGGTTTCATACCCATGTCCTGGACTTGAAAAATCCGACCGAAGCCTGTCCGGGCGCCAATTTTGAAGTAGACCTGGAAAATTCCGGCAAGAACACCGCTTTTGACGCCGACTACAAATGGAAAATCGACAATAATAAAGCGTCCATTGAAAAAGTCCCCGTCTCCGACTTAGGCGATGCGGGTGTAGAATCGGTTGTATCATTCACGCTGAAACCCATACTGGATGCAAACAAGAAAGCAACCAATCTTTGTGTGTCAGTCTTAGACAAGATTTAAAGCATCTGTGCGGCACAGCACTGACAAAGTATTGTGCCGCACAGATAATGCCTTGGTTCCATCACATGCGCGATAATAAACATTAAAAAATCTAAAGCTCTTTCGAAACTTGCTTCCGATCCCTGACAACAGAAAAACTGCCCCAAAACCCCAACCAACTTAACAGAACTGAGAGACTACTATGAACAAAAAAATCATAATGATCGCAATGGCCTTGGCTCTTCCTTTAACAGTGGCGGCCATGCCCGGCACCGATAAAGAGAATGATGAAGGGTCTCACTATGGCAATAGAATGGAGCGTATGACCAAGGAACTGAATTTAAATGAAGAGCAAAAAACTAAAATGAACGCGTTATTCAAGGAACAGCACGAGAAATACAAAACTATTCATGAAGAAACCCGTGCACGTCTGAAGGAAATCCTGACGCCTGAGCAAATGACAAAAATGGATGACATGAAAAAACGTCATCATGAACAACGGCAACACAAAAAGAGTATCGAAAAACAGAATTAATGTTGCACTAACGGCGACGCTCGTCCTGGTCCATGGAAGGATCATTTATAAGACAGGCCTCGTCTTATCCGTATTAGTTTGGACTTAATCTGATGTTGCTCTTGTATTAAGAACGCTACTGGTGAGATAGAAGCAACCAATAGAGTCAATCCCTAAGGTTATAACCATCAGATTCATAGACGGCCTGAGTGGTGGCTGGCCGACACTGAGCCCTTGGTTTCTAACTATGAGATCCGTTTGCCGATTGTGGCTTGAACCATCCCTAGAATACCTACGGTTTTTGGCCCATCGTCTTTTCCTCATGCGTCCATTTTTATCGGGCCATTACAGTTGTTGCATTGGCCAGATCAAAATCGTTCCAAACTCCGTTGCCAAAATACCCATGCACTCCTTGACAGAAGCAATGCAGTCCATAACAACATACAAGAGACTATGCGAGCGTTCGCAGCAGGCCACTTCCAGAAGACCGGGTTATTCATAAAATTGCCGCCGCATGTAAGCCAACGCTGAATTTTTTGTAAGCCTCATAACTCGGATACGCTTTTATCCGTTGAATTCTATGCTGGGGTAAAAGCGGCCCATTCCTTAACCATACATACTTTCTGAAGACTCAGCCGCCTCCATCACGTTTTTTATTGAAAAACCCCGCCTAATCTCCTATGCTCCCTGCTGAGGTTATGGCTGAGGTTAAAGCCTTTGTCCACTATGCTTTAAACTACTCGCATTGGAGACTGTATGAAGATTGGTATACCGAAAGAGATCCACCCAGGTGAAAAACGCGTGGCTACTACGCCCGAGGCCGCTGAACAAATTATAAAACTGGGTTTTTCCATCCTGGTCGAAAGCGGCGCGGGGCTTAACGCAAATATTTCCGATGAGGCCTATAAAGAAGTGGGCGTCGAAATTATTGATAATGCCAAGACATTGTGGGACAAGGCAGACATTGTCATGAAAGTTCGCGCCCCCGAGCAGCATCCTGAACTGGCGCTGGACGAGATCGACCTGTTGCCCGAAGGCGGTCGTTTAATCAGTTTTATCTGGCCTGCGCAAAATGAACAATTAATGCAGAAACTAGCGGCCAAAAACGCGACGGTATTGGCGATGGACAGCGTACCGCGTATGTCCAGGGCGCAAAAACTGGACGCGCTCAGTTCCATGGCCAATATTGCCGGTTATCGGGCCGTTATTGAAGCGGCGCAGCATTTCGGCCGTTTTTTTACCGGGCAGATTACTGCCGCCGGAAAAATCCCTCCCGCTAAAGTGCTGGTCATCGGCGCCGGTGTTGCAGGTCTTGCTGCCATCGGTACGGCTAAGGGCATGGGCGCTATCGTCAGGGCTTTCGATACCCGGCCTGAGGTTAAAGAACAAATCGAGAGCATGGATGCCGAGTTTTTGATGCTGGATTTTGAAGAAGAAGGTTCCGGTACCGGCGGTTATGCCAAAACCATGTCCAAAGAATTTATTGAAGCGGAAATGGCCTTGTTTGCCAGGCAAGCGATGGAAGTGGACATCATTATCACCACTGCGCTGATTCCCGGCAAACCGGCGCCCAAGCTGATCACTGAAGGCATGGTCAAATCCATGAAACCGGGCAGCATTATTGTCGATCTGGCAGCCGAACAAGGCGGCAACTGCGCGTTGACCGAGAAAGATAGGGTTGTCGTCAAACACGACGTGACGATTATCGGTTACAGCAATTTACCCAGCCGTCTGGCTAACCAATCGAGCCAGCTTTATGCGACCAACCTCCGGCATTTGTTAACGGAACTTTGCCCAGAAAAAAACGGCACGATTAACGTCAATATGGACGACGAGGTAATACGCGGCACTACGGTTATCAGGGAGGGCAAAATCACCTGGCCGCCGCCACCGCCCAAACTTTCCGCCGCCCCCGCCCCGCAAACCGAGGCACCGGCTTATGCATCGGTACAAGAACAACAAAAAAAATCAGTTATTCCGGATTCGGTTAAGCAATTTATACCGTTAGTTCTCGGCGGGTTGGCGCTGTTCGGCATCGGCTCGGTCGCTCCTGAGTCGTTCATGACGCACTTTACTGTGTTTGTTTTGGCATGTTTCATCGGTTATCAAGTGATCTGGAATGTCACCGCGTCGCTGCACACCCCGCTTATGAGTGTAACAAACGCTATCAGCGGCATTATTATAATCGGCGCTTTGGTGCAGGTTTCGACTCCGGATTCTGTCATCAGTATCCTTGCGGGATTAGCGATACTCATTGCATCTATCAATATTGCCGGTGGCTTTTTAGTCACTCGCCGTATGTTAGAAATGTTCAGAAAATAACAGGAGAATATGATGTCCCATAGTTTAGTCACGATGTCTTACATCGTCGCCACCATTCTGTTCATTTTTAGCCTGAGCGGCTTAAGCAATCAAGAGACAGCACGACGTGGCAATTATTACGGCATGTTGGGCATGGCGATTGCGATTATCGCTACCGCCTTAAGCGCCTCGGTTACTTCCTACTCCATTTTGATCGTTGCCTTGCTAATCGGCGGCGCTATCGGCGCAAGAGCCGCATTAAAAGTTGAAATGACGCAGATGCCGGAGCTGGTCGCCATCATGCACAGCCTGGTAGGTATGGCTGCGGTGCTGGTTGGATACGCCAACTTCATGGATACGTCTTCAACACTGACCGGCGTTGAAAAAACCATCCATGAAGTTGAAATTTATGTCGGCATTCTTATCGGGGCGGTTACCTTCTCTGGGTCGGTGATTGCTTTTTGTAAGCTCAGCGAACGCATCAGCGGCAAGCCGATGTTATTGCCTGGCCGTCACTGGTTAAATTTAGGTCTGCTGATTGCAGCCGTCACTCTGGGTTATGTATTTTTACAACAAACCGAAACCGGCGGCGGCTTATTGCCTCTCTGGATTATGACTGCGATTGCTCTGCTGTTCGGCATACACATGGTTATGGCAATCGGCGGCGCTGATATGCCGGTGGTGGTATCCATGCTCAACAGCTATTCAGGATGGGCGGCTGCGGCAACCGGTTTTATGTTGAGCAACGATTTGTTGATTGTGACCGGCGCATTGGTCGGCAGCAGTGGCGCGATCCTGAGTTACATCATGTGCCGTGCGATGAACCGCAATTTTATCAGCGTAATTGCCGGCGGCTTTGGTACCTCAGGCGGCGAAGCCGCCGTGGTTGAAGGCGAAGTAACGCCGATCAATGCTGAAGAGACCGCGCAATTATTACTGGACGCAAAAAGCATTATGATCATTCCGGGTTACGGCATGGCGGTTGCGCAGGCTCAGCATACCGTTAATGAAATCACCAAGCTGTTGCGAGATAAAGGCAAGAAAGTAGGTTTCGGCATCCATCCGGTTGCAGGAAGAATGCCCGGTCACATGAACGTGCTGCTGGCCGAAGCCAAAGTGCCTTACGATATCGTTTATGAAATGGACGAAATCAATGAAGATTGGGATCATGTTGACGTGTCCATCGTGATTGGCGCTAACGACATTGTCAATCCGTCAGCGCTGGATGACCCGAACAGCCCAATTGCCGGTATGCCGGTACTGGAATGCTGGAAAGGAGAATCCACTGTCGTACTTAAGCGCAGCATGGCGTCAGGCTATGCCGGTGTGGGTAATCCATTGTTCGTGCTGGAAAACACCCGTATGTTGTTCGGCGACGCCAATGCGACCATGCAGGCGGTATTGAAAGCGTTGAAGGGGTAAACAACCGCGAGTTGGAGAAGCTTGTGCTTCTCCAACATTTCATCCTTTAGTTAGACTTTTAAAACTTGTTTATCTGACACAATCCCGCCATTTTCGACGCGATTACGGCCATTATGCTTGGCTTTGTATAAGGCGGAATCCGCTGATTTAATAAGTCTTGCAACAATCCCGTCATCCATTGAAATGGATTTACCATCCGGCACAAAAGTTGACACGCCTATAGAAACAGTGACCGAGATGGAAATGTCATTAACTGCGATAACCAGCATCTGTATGGCTTTGCGTACTCGTTCCGCTGTTTCCAGAGCCCTGATTTCGTCGGTATTGGACAATAAAGCGACAAACTCTTCCCCGCCGTAACGGACAAATACGTCATGGTCTCTGAGCTGATGTCTCACGGTAGCAGCTACTAAAGACAGCACCAGGTCGCCGCCCTGATGCCCATGCTGGTCATTAACCGACTTAAAAAAATCTATATCAAAGAACTGGCAGGATAACGGCTCGGCATTGCGTTGACTGCGTTTTAATTCTTCACCGATGCGCTGTTCAAAAAAGCGCCTGTTATTGACTCCTGTTAAGACGTCAAGATAACTAACCCGTTTTATTTCTTCGACATGAAGATTGTTTTCCAGACAAACACTGACTACAGAACTGAGATGCTCAATGAAATCCGTACCCATATTATCGGCAAATCTATCAGTCTGATAACTGCCCAAATTTAACGTTCCCAGATATTTGTCCCGTCGAGTTAAGGGGATAATAGCAATGCTGGCTGGCTGTTTTTCAATATGCGCGAAAAAATCGGCACAGTGAGGGGGTTCAAGAGCGCCAATATAGGGCTGAGCGGCCGTTGATTTTAAAGATTCTTTACTGTCTAACAGCATTAAACCTTTTTTTGAGAGGTATGGGTAACCGTTATCCTTAAGAGTTCTTGCGATTTCACCGGTTTCGTCGATCAAGCATAAGGTGATCACGTCAAGATCAAAATAATTTTTAGCCTCTTCAAGCAGATGATCAATGATGTCCGATAAGGCGTTGAGCTTTAGCAACCTTATTTCAAACGCCTGGAACTTACGCAAAGTAGCGCTGTTCTGCTGAACGCGCTCAAGCATGGCTTCCAAATGGCTTTGCAGCACGACTAAATCGGTGGTTAGATCTTTTTCCAAGTGATTCTCTAAATAAATTAAAGCGGCCTTATAAGCCTAGCAGTTGGAAAAAAAGCCAATGTGTCCTACTGCACAGTTCTTTGAGAGCTTACCCGTTTATATCGTTGTCCGGATTCTATCCATTTTTTCTTGCCGCGAGTAGTCAAGCAAACTTTCGTTGACCGGTACGAGCAATTGTTTATCGTGTTATACAAGCTCAACAAACAGTATGCTCCTGACATATTTTCTCACTATCGGATTGGCTAAGCTGTTCTTTAGTTAAGTCGCAAAAAAAACCATCCGAAGTTCTGGTGAAATATTTACAGGTTTTACAAAGCCCAAAAGATTGCGATTTATTGGCTTTTTGCAGGGCAGTCAAGGCATTAACAAAAACATTTTCCTGGCTGTCATCTTTATTGAATATTGCCGATGCCTGGCTGTACAAATCAGTCGGGCGGGCTTTGTTCAAGATGACGTCGCCTTCTGCCAGAAGACTAAGATGTACCATGCGACGGTCATTTACATCGGCGGTTTTCTTTATATAGCCTTTTTTCTCCAGCAACTGTAAAGTTTGGGAGACGGTACCGCGGGTCATGCCCAGGTAATTAGTCAGCGCAGCCGGAGTGTCGCTATAGCGGTTGCAGCGAGACAAATAATCCATTACCTGCAAATGAACCGGTTGCAAGCCTAATTCTGTACACTTTTTACGTTCTTCAGACCGGATCAGCGCAGACATCCGCTCGATCAGATCAAATACATCAATTTTTTCCATAGAGCCTGTAAACATTTATTAATGTTGACAAAAAGAATAGTTTATCACAATTGCTTTAGATATCGAATCGATATTATTGTGCAGATATTTGTTCACTTACTTGCTCCGCATCTGGACTCATTCGTTGCCGCTAAATAGGCTATAGCGGCGGCAGGAGCGCAGTCCGCGGCAGTCATTTCCGATTGAAAAACAGTTGCAGGAAATAAATCGGAAAAATCCAGGTAGGGACGACCCAAATTCAAGGCAATCTGTTTAACCAGAAACCGCCCCACCCCGGCACCGATTAATGGACTGTCTTGCGCAAGCTCATGTTGGGATAACCGGATTTCGCAGCCGTACTGTATTTGCTGCATTTGCCGGTCTCTGATGTTTTCGGCAAATAGTTGCCAACGAGGCAATTCATCAGCATAAAAATCACACCCTATCATCCGGGATAACCGTCTGGCACTGGCTAAAACGGTTTTTTCCGCGCCATCCGCTGTGTCGGTTTGATCATGCATGTCATTGAGTTCGCCGGTAATCCGATACACATCGGCCATAGTGGCAAAATACTCGGCCATCAGGCCGATTTGTTGGCCTTGATCCAGCGCTGTTTGCGTAACAGCCATTACAGCGGTTCTGACGATACCGGTATAAATCAATTCTTGAGATATTAAACGCTGGTAGTCGGTATAACCGTCCGCCAGTACGTGCCCGTCATTGAGCAGGAGTATATCCGTGGTTGTGCTACCGCAATCGACAAAAAGCCCGTTGCCGACTTTTTGCGCGGCAAATGAGGCACTCGCCAACCAATTGGCCGAGGCGATGGATGGGTAATATTTAGCGTCAATCGCCGAGTGTTTCAGAAAACCTTCATCACCGGCAAAAACCAGCATTTCAGTACCAGGCAGTAGCTCGGTCATGGCCTGGATGATTTGCTTAACGCCATGATCACGGTTTTCAAACAAATCGACCAGTTCGCCGGTCATGGTCATGGCATGCAGCCCATTTGAACCTGACACTTCCAGCATAATGGCGTTCACGGCATTTTGCAGTTGATCCAGCCCTTTCCATAACGGACACGGTTGCTGATAAACGGCAATAATCTCACCGGCGCTGATGACCGCCGCTTTGACGTGAGCGCCGCCTATGTCCCAGCCTATAATATTAGCTTGCATGAGTTGCCTGTTTTGCTTGAACGGTAATGGGCCTACTGTAAGCCGGATTGATCATTGGTTCGCCATGCAGCAACTGCAAAACAGCCTCGGCAATATTAATGCCTAAGGCATCGTGTATACCCACAAATGAAGTGGTCAGGCGAGGATTTATTTCAAGCACCCATATCTCGGCAACTGCTCCCTGCACTGCTCTACCTCCTGCATCTATGCAGTCGTTATCGTTCTCTATTAAGTCTATGCCGACATAACCCCATAGCTCAGGCAGGGCTTGGGCTATCTTATCAATCAATGGCTGATACAGGCCAAGGTCTGGATGATGATTCACCACGATGTCTGTTAAATGATATTGCTGATTAATGAACTCAAATCGCTGTAAATTGGCACACATTAACCAACCGCTGCCTTGCTTGAACAAGCACGATAAACTGGTTTTCGCGCCTTGAAGATGCGGCTGAATGATGTATTGACCTTTTCGCATAGCCATCCGCTCAAAATCCAATGGGCTTGCGAGAACATAACTGTTCTCGCAGCCCACGCCATCAACCGGCTTAACCATCCATTCGCCAGGTGCATAGGTGCTTTGAAACGTGCAGGTAGGAACGGTGGCTATATGATTCCGGTTGAGCAATTCATAAGTCTTGAGTTTATTGCCGGCAATTGCCACGGCTGTTGCCGGCGATGTCAGCAATATCTTGCCTAATGATTCGACCGCTTGACACAGGGCTTGTAGAATACCGTCAAACTCCGGCGCAATCGGCCATACCAAATCGCATTGCTTAACTAGGCGCGCAAATTCTTCTGTAATATCGTGTTCCGGCCCGATAGTGACAACATGTATGCCGGTTATGCCGGCTAAGTTGTTAAGTCGCCAGTCCAACGTAACCATAACTTCGAAACGGTTTAACCGGGTTTGGTTTAATCTGTCCAGATTATCGAGCAAGGCATTACGCATCAAACTCCCTTCCTTTACCAGGGAATCCGGCAACTCCTGCTTATTCAAGCCGCCGCCAGTGATATACTCGAACACCAGAATTTTCACAATACTCAAAGAACAGCTATAAAATAGAACGTTACATTATATCACCAGCACATCCTGCTTCATGAAAATAATCCCGGTAATAGACTTAAAAAACGGCGTTGTCGTTCACGCCCGGCAAGGCAATCGCGAGCGCTACGAACCCATTAATACCGACTTGTGCAAGTCGTCTGATATTTTTCAGGTTATTGAGGCGTTTCTGGATGTTTATGCATTTGATACTTTTTATATTGCGGACCTGGATGCCATTACTCATCAAGGCAGTCATGACCTGTTAATAGCTGACGTGCTGAGTCATTATCCGCAAATAACGTTCTGGATAGACAAGGGGTATCAAAAATATGACGAGAATGCACAGTCTGCCAGCAACACTCTGCCTGTCTTGGGAAGTGAGTCTTATCGAAATGATACTATTGCAGAAATTAAAGCCTATAAGAAAAACTTTATTCTGTCGCTGGATTATTCAAAGGCTAATGCTTTGGGTGCGGACCATCTTTTTTCCGATCCCAGTTTCTGGCCGGGAAACATTATCATCATGACATTGGATCGTGTAGGCAGTAACCATGGCCCTGACCTGAACAAACTGACTAAGTTTTGCAGGCAATATCCGGACAAAAAATTTATCGCTGCGGGCGGCATAAGAAATAAGCGGGATTGCGTGCTTTTAAGCAAGGCCGGAATTCATCAAGCGCTTGTCGCCAGCGCATTGCACTCACGAGCCATTAAACCGGAAGATATTACTGGGTTTTAGGCAAAGCTTGCACTCCTGTTTATCCTTTGCCTATAAATTCTAGGCAAAAAAATACCCCATCAAATGGGGTATTTTTATCATTCTTGGTAACTAAATAAAACTTAGTTAGCAGCGAATGGATGTACAGCAGTACCTTTAGCAGCAACAACTTCAGAAGCAGTAGGAGTACCTGCAACAGCGCGTTTCAGAGCTTCTTTAGTAGCTTCGTAGTTGTATTGTTGGATTTTAGCATCGTCTTCTGCAGCCCAGTGAATGAATACACCGACTGATACGAATAAATCATCAGCTTCAGCAGCAGGGATTGTGCCGTCTTCTACACAATCAGCAACAGCCATAGCAACACCGCGTTGTGCTGGGCCAAACATTTGAACAGCTTGTTTTGCGCCTTTGATTGTTACTTTGTTGAACATAACAGTTGAAGGTTTTACCATCAAGTTAGGAGCAACAACAGCCAACAAGCTAGAAAAGCCGTCTTTGTTGTTTGTCAAACAGTTTGCGAATGCAGTTTCAGCAGCTGAACCACGTGGTCCAACCATCAAATCGATGTGAGCAACTTCGTTGCCTTCACCAACTAAAGATTCGCCAACGCATAATTTATTAATTTTAGCCATGCTTATTATCCCCTGTGAAGAAAAAAATGAAAAAATTGAATCTACTATCGACATTATTAATGTCCCCTTATTTGTTTTTAACAAATTCCATTTGAAGCCCTATTAGTAACACTCTTGTTACTGATTAAGATCCTCTAAAAATGCCGTTAATACTGTGGCCACAATCATATCAGCTGTAGTACCCGGATTTATACCATAAAGCTTAAGCTCCTGATCCAGGCAAAAAAGCAACGGCTTTATTTGCTCAGGATTATCAGTTTTGGACATCTCCTCACTGAGCCGAGCCATTCTGCTAGCTACCATCTCAGAATACTGATTTCCGTACTTCCTTTCGATATGGCTATCGGGAAATTGACTCAGCATGTCAGCATACACCGCCACTGCAGCCCAATTCCGGTCACTCCATCGATTAAGTCCGGTATTATACCTTAAAAGTAGGAAATTAAAAATTTCCTGATAATCAGTTACGTATTGGAGCGCAATGCGGTCTTTCGCGCTGGCTATTTTCATCGCCTCAAGCAATGTAACCGACGCTTTTTCATGGACATCCTGTTCATCAGAACTACCCAGTCCACCTGGGGACGCTAAGGTAATGGCCTTGAAAACCCAATCGGCGTCTTCTAGCGTTGTTTCTCTAAGAACCTTGCTTACCGCCTGTCTTAACGTTAATCCTTGATTTTTATGGCTGATTGCCTGAATCAATGGCGCACAAAGCAAAATAATGCCTAAATTGGTATTGCAACCTACCGCCTCGCGCGTTGCCTTGACGGCATAGTAAATTTTTTCGCCCAAGGAATACTCAGGATTACAAAGGGGTTCCGCGCTGACTTTGGCACTGGTTCTGAAGTCGGCCACCGTCATTTCATGTCCATCCGCATAAACACTGACATTACCGGGTTTGAATGCCTGCACGTCAACCTCGCAGGCTTGCCGGTAAAGCTCGCCAAGGTGCTCTGGCGAAATCGTCATGCTGCGACAGTTTTTTTGTTCATCTTGCGGGCGATTAAATCGTCCACCATCAGCCCGGCAATATTAACGTCACAAACGCTTTCCAGCCCTTTCCAGGCCGGGATGCTGTTAACTTCAATGATCGTGCAGCGCCCGTCCCGGTCCCGGATAATATCGACTCCGGCATAGTCCATTGCCAATGCGGCCGTCGCTTTAACGGCCATATCGACCATTTCAGGTTCTAAACCAATCAGCTCGCAAGAGGCGCCACGAGCAACATTATTCAGCCAGAATGTTCCGCGTCTTCGCATTGCCGCAACCGCCCGGCCGTTAATCACAAAAACGCGGTGATCGGAAAAACCTTCGCCATGGCAATGAACAAAACGTTGCAAGTAATAAACGCCGTGACTGCTGGTCAGCCAGAATAAATCAGTCGATTTTTCTATCCGACGTATGCCTTCGCCTTGCGAGCCGAACAACGGCTTGCTAATCAGTAAATTACCCTGTTTTAGTTCAGTTTCGGCAATCCTTAACGCTTCTTTATGATCACGCAGCACCCATGTCATCGGCGTCGGCAGCCCCGCATTGTGCAGTAAAAAACTGGTCATGGCCTTATCGACGCTGCGTTCTACCGCGTGCCCGTCATTGTAAACAGGAATTCCCATCGCCTTTAATGCGTGCAAAAAATCCAGATACAACACGACTTCCTCAAGCGAACCGCCGGGCACGCCGCGTACAAAAGCCGCGTCCGGAAGTTCATATTCGAAACCAGGAATAAAGATCGGTTGTTGGCCGGCTTCGATTGCAAACCGGCATTCCGTCAACGAAACATAGTCACAACTGTAGCCGCGACTGGCAAAGGCCAAGCTTAATTGCTTGCCATGCCAGCCGGGATCATCGGTAAAAATTGCTATACGACCCACGCCTACGCTCTCGGCAACTGCTCCTGAGTTGCTCTATCTCCTGCATCCTTGCAGTCGTACGCTCCAAACGATTGATCCAGCAAGGCATTATCCAGCTTGCCCGCACGGAAACTTTTACCGGACTCAACCGCAGTCACAATAACGCTGGCTGGACTGAACAGCATCGCATCGATCTTAAAGAAATCGTATTCATACTGTTTGAAGATATCCGCAAAAGGCTTGCCGTAATCCTTAGATGTTGAGCTGGGCAGTTCCTTAGCCAGTTTTTCAGCTTCTTCATCGCTGCCTTTCACGAAAATATGCACTTGGCCTGCGAACAGGATGGCGTCATTGGTGCGACCCATGGCTTTGACAAAATTCGGGTGCGGAGGGCAGATCGGTGCGCTGCCACTGCCGTCGATGATGTTCTCTAGTGGGAAATGCAAGGCATGAGCCTTGTGCATGGCCACCTCAAGCACGCGCGCAACCACTTGCACGCCACCGGCCAGACTGCTGGTCGGGGTAACGATAATGGTCAGTTTTGAAGGATCAATCTTACAGGCTGCGGCGACTTTTTCGACGATTTCAACTGGCGGCACTGCATCGTTTTCAATGACTAAGACAGTGGAATCATTACTGTCCTGATAGTCTAATTCCTTGTACAACTCTTCAACAGGCTCCTGCTTGCCGTCCTTTGTCTTGGTTGCCATAGCGCGAGCGGGGCCTGAACCAAGTGCATAATATTTCTCATGAGACAAACTCCAGCCCGCATATTGACTGCCCAAACAACCCAGAACCGGATTGCCGGTATGCACAGTCACAGACAGCGGCCAGTTGGTTGTATAAGGACTGTGGCTGATGGTTACAGTACCCATGCCGCCAAGACAAATTTCAGCAATAATACGACCCGCCTCGATGCCGCCGGGCACTTTAATGCCCGCATCAATGATGGTGCAGCCATTGGCTAACTTTTCCACACCTAAACGTAATTTATCCGCATTATCGAGTAAATGCTGAACCAAGGGCTGGGTCAATTTGTTAACGCTGGCTGTATATTCCATGACGGTCAAAACCTTTTAGTTTACTAATGATAAGTTGTTGTTTAGCCCGCAGCTGTTCCGCTACCGACTGTGAGTTTTTTTGGTGCGCAATAATACTGCAAATCGGCTGTCCTGCGCGACACATATCGCCGGGTTTAGGCAAATCCATGCACCAAGGCGGCCATTCGAATGGGCTTGGAATGATTAAATCCTGCTCGGCATAAACGACTTGATAGCCGATCTGTGGGGGCGACTTCAGCCGCCTTAAAGCCAGAGATTGGGCGGCTGAAGTCGCCCCCACAGTCCCCTCACAGGCTTGAATATGCCGTACCAGCAAATCTTCATCATATAACTGCATACTGGCAGAAGGCCGAGGATTGATTTCCAGAACATAACTACATCCATCCGCATGAATAAAATCCAGCGAATTTAAGCCTCTTAGTCCAAATGCCGGAACCGTCTGCTTTAGCCAGTCCGCTACCTGCGCTTTGTGTTCCTCCGGCAGATCAGTGCAATTGACCACGCCTGAAAAAACAAATTCCTGAGTCTCGCTTAAACGAATCGGCCACTGGCTATTAAAACCGACGACTTGCGCCTGCTGCCCGTCAGCCAGAAACAGCACTGAATGTGGCACTCCGGCTTGAAACCTTTGCCAGTAAACCGGCACCTTTGCCTTATCATTGGCATGGTAATGTTTTATTCCGATACCGCCCTGCCCCTGCATAGGCTTAATCAGCCAATCATCTGTACAAGCTGGCGCGCTAAAAGCAGCTTCCGGATACGGAATACTTAAATCATCCAGTGTTGAAAAAAACGCCGGTTTATCCAGCTGTCTTGCAAAGACCTCAGGATGGTTTCCCAACACAATCAATCGACTATATAGATAACGCAGACTTTCCGGAAAACATTCAAAACCACTGCCGTAAATGACATGCTTTACCACATAACTTTGAATAAAATAATCTACAGCAGGTGCCAAGTCTTGTTCTGCTAACGATGCGATCTGCTGGAAATCTTCCGCATAACATTGGGTGTCCAGATCAGCAAACAGATCAATGACCAAGAGCTTTAAACCTGTGCTTTTCGCAGCCTGCGCCAGCATGCGCGCTGAACCTGCGACTATCAGTAGCGTTTCCACGTTACATCACATTAACCGACAAAAACTTCCCCGCCGCTGTTTCGCGCACTGGCGACAACAAAACTTAACTTATCGAAATGTGCAAACTCTTGCCTTGCCTGATCGGCGATTGTTTCAGCCAATTGAACCCCATCAATGGCGCAAAACCCGGTCGGCCCCCATGAAGTCTGGCCGATACCTACAGCGCCTTGCCGTTCCAGCCATTGCATGGCCGCCGCCACTTCGGGACTGGTAAAAACGCCGCCTTGGGCCGAAGAGAAATGTTCTCCAACCGAGCGTTGCAACTGAGTAATCACATCACCGAAGCTAACGATATCGTTTTCAGCCACTGCAGGCAGTCCCTGCATCAACAATAAATAGCATAGCCGCGCAGCTTCCTGCCGGGGAAAAGGCGGCAGCTCTTCAAAAGCCTGTATTTCCTGCTGACCGTGCAAGCCTTGGCCTCGTTCATCGAACACCAGAATAAACCGCCACTCGTCCGGCACATCCATATGAGCCAAGACCGGCGGGGTAATGGTTTTTTCGCCACGGCCGCCATCGACAACCAGGCCACCCTGCTCGAAAACACCGATACCGATGCCGGAACGCAAGCCCCGGTCAGCCACGGCGGCGATTTCCCGCACGCTAAGCCCCAACCCGTAAAATTCATTAAGCGCCGCACCGATCGCCAGCGACATTTGCGTGCCGGAACCCAAGCCTACATGTTCCGGAATTGCGGTTTCAATGGTGATGCTGAGCTTGTCGGGTACATGCAGCGCTTCGCACAACTTGGACATGCATTTCTCGGCCCGTTGTGCGGCTGGGCCGGTAATGGCGAACTGCTCCGCACGGGTGACTGACAGACGAGTGCTGATTTCATTAAGCGCAACGCCGATACTGCCGAAATGTCGGCCTAATGATCCGCTTAAATCAATAAACCCCATGTGCAGTCTGGCGGGAGCAATGACTGAGACTTTAGAATGTTGAACTATCAAGGATTATGGCTATGTTTGTGCTGCAAAAAATATTGGAAGTATACATGATCGGCCTATTGGCTGCGAACTAAGCGTGGATCATGCTTGTCAATTGCTCCAGATCGCTGACCATCAAATCGCACAGTTCAATTGCCAGCGGATCGATTTGCGCTGTCGACGGCACCAGCACCGTAACAGCCCCCGCTCGGGACGCCGCCACGATACCGGCAAGCGAATCTTCAATCACCAAGCACCGACTGATGTCTGATTGCATCAACTCGGCAGCCTTTAAAAAAATATCCGGTTCCGGCTTGCCGTTCCGAACCTGCTCACGGGTGACGACAATTGAAAAAAGCTCTTCGATTCCGGCCAGCTGAAGACATTCCAGCGCATTTTCCGCCGGGCTGTTGGTCGCCATGCAATAGGGTATTTTTTGCCGGATCAGCAGCTCCAGCAACCCAAAAAAACCGTGCTTGATTTTTATGCCGTGAACATCGACATATTCACGCCAAAAATCGCTACTTAGGCGGTTAAAGGTTTGCAGATTAAATTCGGCCCCGCAATGTTCAGCCAGTTTCAGTTCCACATCCTTGTAATGACACCCTGACAGCGACAGACAAAAATCATCTGAAAACTCATAGCCCATCGCATCTGCGGCCTGCTGCCAAGCGACAATATAGGTGCTCTCGGTATCCAGGACCAAGCCGTCCATATCGAAGATAACCGCATCAAAATCAGCTAACTTAAGCAATGAACAACCTTAATATATTCCCCATGCGCTTCACGGCTGGAACCAACCACGATGCGTTTAACACCTTGCTCCGATTGCTCCAGCACGCCTGATACCTCGATCATTTCCCCGGTAACAGCCTGCCCGGTATAAGTCGCCGTAAAGCAGACAATAGAGCTGATCCGGTGATGGTCTATTTTAAATTCAGCGGGATAATCGAACGCATGAGCATCGTCAATTACCTTGCAGCGCAAAGTAATTGCCTCGCATTTTTGGTACACAACGGACTCAGGACTTGCGCCATGATCGATAAAACTCAAATCAAATTTCCGCCCGTTAATCACGGCCTTGTTGCATTTACGCTGCTCATGCCAGACATAATCATCAAAGCTTAAATCGCATGACCGGCGCTGGTAAGACTGCTGCCAATCATGATCATTCAGGGCTTGCAAATCGCCCAGTTTGATAAGCTTGCGGGCAATTGCCCTGCATTGGTGAAAAACATCCCGGCCATAACAAACCAGATCGATATCCGAACCTGAATTTTGCACGCCGATCAGCAAAGAACCGGTAATGCCGATCTGCGCCAAATCCAGGCCGTGTTGTTCAAGCAATTGACACAACCGGAACAAATCCTGCTCGACAATATCATGTTGCGCCGCTTGCATAAGCTGCTGCAACCTGTGTTTGGGCTGATGATGCTTGACGATCCGGCCTGTCGCGACCGCATGCAAATGCGCATCTAGAACCGGAGAATAATGCAGATACTCTGCATACCGTTGTTGCAGCAGATGATTGGCCTGTTCAGTGCCAACCTTTTTCCATCCGGAAGAGTCACGCACGTAGCGCAAAAAGCACAGTACCTTGCCATCTTCCAGCCCCTGCTCAACCACAGCAAAAATAAGCCCTTCCGCAGTTTCAATAAAATCTTTGGCAAAAAACATAATTAGGAAACGAGTCGGGCTATTTTTGTAAAACGCATGAAATCCAGGCAGACTGGCAGGGCGCATAATGCCTAATAGGCAAATTCGCGCTCATCTGTTGCGGCCGGTGCCGTAAAGAACTTTTTAAAGTACGGCATAAAGCTGATCGTAATCGGTATCGAATAAAAGCAATACATCGCCGCCGCTTCGCCGGTCGACACTCCAAACATCCACTGCGGCATAAACAACGTCATGATCGCCATGACAAAATGATACGAAGCGATACGCCAGTTATCTTTCCAGACAAATCCGCTGATCGCCAAACCGAATAACGAACCCCACGTAACCAGCAAACCATACGCACTGCCGATGTGGTAGCCGATATGATATTTGCCCATGAACAGGCACGAGACCATATTGCCTATAAAATTCGGGGCAATTTCAAACAATTGTTTTTCTTTAGGCAGAAAACTGAAAACCAGAAATGAAGAGCTGAGCATTACGCCGATGATGGTCGCCTTTTTCAGCGCTGTTTTGTCGGATGAATAAGTCGCCAACGCGGGCATAATGGCTAGTGCCTGCAAACTTATATGATACACCGACAGCTCGCTTAGAAGTTGATTCGTACCATAACCGCACTGATCTGCGACCGGATAAGCAAAATACTGAATGAATTCCATCAAGGCAAAATGAAAAATGGCGTAAGACCTGGCAACCCGAACCCACAACGGCTCATTTTTATCCAGAAAAGTAACACCCGATGCAGCCAGTCCAGCCAGACCCAGCCCCAGAGACATATCAGCACTAAAACACATAAATTATTCCCTAACTCATTATTTGTTAAAAATCGCCGCAAAAATTACCTTTAGTTTTTTGCAGTAGTTTTTTATTTTACCGTCTTGAATGAGCCATGACCACCCGCAGTCTGACTCATCAGTAATTATTTACTGATGAAGCGTTGCATGCATTCATGTATGGCGATTCCGATGCGCAAGTGGTACATTTCATAAATGTCTCTATATTGATGCAAAACGCCGACAAACTCGAAGCAAAAACCTCTTGTTTATATCGCCCCAAAGGCGGTACCCGCTGTTATCCCTATGAAAAATTAATCATTCCAGAAAATAAATAAGGCAATCCCGAAAATACAATATTCGGGCAATCCCTCTTTAACATAGCGGTAAAAGTGTAAATCGATTATTGAGACAGCTGTTTGTCGCCCGACGGGCTTATCATGATATCAGCCACATAATTTTACCCGCAGATAAGGTGCGCTTTAAGGCTTTTGAATATCTTCGACAAAATTTAGGAGAATATATGACCGGTCTTCACCTGCTTCAAATAATCATTCTGCTATTAATCGCCGTACTCGCTTTGACGACAATCGCGCGCAAGCTTGCCATTCCTTATCCGATTCTGCTGGTGGTCGGCGGTTTGGTCTTGAGTTTTGTACCCGGCCTACCCACGGTTCGTCTTGACCCGGATCTCATCTTCCTGGTTTTTCTACCCCCCCTTCTGTGGTTTGCCGCCTATTTCACGTCTTGGCGGGACTTTCGCGCAAACGCTTCTCCGATCACATTATTGGCGGTAGGATTGGTGCTGGCCACAACCGCAGCGGTTGCGAGTGTCGCCCACGCAGTGTTGCCCGGACTTGGATGGGCTGGAGCCATTGTTTTGGGAGCCATTGTCTCCCCTTCAGATGCTGTCTCGGCTACTGCGACCGTGAAGCAACTTCACTTTCCTCGCCGGGAAGTTACCATATTGGAGGGCGAAAGTCTGGTCAATGATGCAACCGCCCTGGTACTTTACCGCTCAGCGCTTGTCGCTGTAGTCAGAGGAACCTTTGATCCAAGTAACACTGTTATGGACTTTTTCCTTGCTGCAACCATGGGCATTGCTGTCGGAGTTATCGTCAGCGTCGTAAGCTGCTGGGTTTTACGGCTGACCGAAGACAGTTTTAGTGAAATCGCCATTACACTATTGGTTCCCTACATTGCCTGGGTTCTGGCCGAGCAGGCTCATGCCTCTGCTGTACTGGCTTGCGTAGCTGGAGGTCTTTATATCCGCCAACATTTCAGTGCAATCGTTGCACCCACTACCCGAATCCAGGCCAAGGCGGTGTGGGACGTTCTCGTATTCATACTCAACGGCGTTATTTTCATTCTCATCGGCCTGCAACTTGACACCCTTCGTGAAGCGATACCGGCCGACCAGTTGGGCGCACTCACTGTGAACGGCCTGCTGGTATGTGCGACAGCTATCGCTGTGCGCATGGTATGGGTTCCTGTCTCGGCCTGGGTGCCTCGGCTCTTAAGCCGCTCGCTACGGGCACGCGACCCGATGCCGCCCTGGCCTAATCTGCTTATTCTCGGCTGGTGCGGCATGCGCGGCATTGTATCGCTCGCTGCCGCAATGGCTCTGCCGCTGACCACCGCCGCCGGGACTCCTTTTCCTTTTCGCGCGGAAATAATCCTGATGGCCTTCATGGTCATTTTGGTCACACTGGTATTGCAAGGCTTGTCATTTCCGGCGCTGATCCGTATCTTGAATTTAGCTGACGACAAGAGCATTGAATATGAAGAGAGACAGGCTCGGGAACGCGCAGCAACGGCAGCCCTGACGCTTCTTGATGCCATGACCGATGAAGACTGGACGGTTCCTGATCATGTCGAACAACTGCGTATTCACTACAGCCGTCGCTTGCAACGCAATGTCAATTCTGAAGCCCCCGACACGGAAGGCATGAAAGAAGTAACCGAAGCATTCAGGCGTTTGCGGCACGAGACCCTAACGGCCGAGCGATTGGCCGTGATTAATCTTCGGAACGAAGACGTAATCAGCGACGAGGTCCTGCATCATCTTGAACATGAGCTCGATGTCGAGGCACTGCGGATCGGCATCGGAGAACTGCGCGTCTCGTATGTGCAAAGCACTAAAAAAACCACCAGAAAAATCACTAAGAAGCCCTCCAAAAAGTCGTAGAAATTACCCGATCAAAGATAACCCCCTCTCTCAATGACAATTTCAAAATCCCCCCGATGGAATGAGCTACACGCTACGCATAACTGCCGGAATGGCTGATTCTTGTTGGCTTTTAATCAGTGAATGTACTAATTTTGTTTAACTTAAGTGTTCATGTACCATCATCGACAGGGTTAAATTAAAACGTCGGCAAGTTCGCTTAAGGGCAAACAACGCCCACACGCTAAACAAGTTAAAAGATGGGTAAATGCACTGTTTGATGCACGGAAGGTATTAATCTCCACTCCAATGAGTCCGGTGACCAGCCTGAAACGATAACCCAACTTGCGTGCCGAAGGAGCAAATGGATTGACCTTTCGCGCCGTCCTGCATTTTCTCCCTCTATACAGATTACCCCGGCGATATTCCCGGCTTTGCTGTTTCTTTATCCAGGAGAAAACCAATGTCATCAACATTTGTTTTACATGATAACTCTCAAACGCAAGCCGGATATCAAGCCTTAAAAGATAAAATCCTGTTCGCTATACCGGACGACATTCCGCCGGTTTTCCGTATCATTTATGTTTAATACGGCTACCATAAGAGAACTTGTTACTGCGGCTCTCCGGGCGGGCGTACTGGCGGGCTTGTTGTTAACGGCCGCTCAACAAATCCGGGTTATCCCGAATTTATTTCACACTGAAGTGTACGAAGGAAGCGCCCCCGCTACGATTATCGCCAACCTGGGAAACGGCCACGCAGCTCATGACTGGCAACCTGAATACTTGGAACGGACATTTTTTAATATAATAGCCAATATCAGTCTGGGCATGGGCTTTGCCTTGCTGCTTGGCTCAATCATGTGTTTATGCGGACGCCCCGGCAGTTGGCGCACTGGGCTGCTGTGGGGGCTGGCAGGCTATATTACCTTTTTCGCCGCCCCTTCTTTGGGATTGCCGCTGGAAATTCCGAGCACTGAAGCGGCCAAGCTGGCAGATCGGCAAAGCTGGTGGCTGATAGCGGTGCTTGCTACCGGTTTCGGACTGTCGCTGCCGGCTTTTGCCAAAACCTGGACCAACAAGTTTTTCGGTGCTGTGTTACTGGCAGCTCCCCATTTAATAAACACGCCGCAGCCGGAAGTTCATAGCAGTGCGGCACCTGCCGAATTAACGCAATTTTTTATAGTCGCCACTGTTTTTGCCAACGCTGTCTTTTGGCTGGCCCTTGGCGGTTTAATGGGACATTTTTACAAAAAATAATCATGAGAACCCACGAAAAACATGTACTGATGTGCACAGACCTGCGCTGTTCCGAAAACGCCGCAGAAGCGTTTCAGCAACTGGGCCGGAAAATCGATGCCCGCCCTCAACTCAAAGTTAAGCGCACTCGCTCAAACTGTTTCGCTGTCTGTAAAAACGGCCCGATCCTGGTTGTCTACCCTGAAGGCGTCTGGTATTCCTGTACCGACGAGTCAGTGCTGGAGCGTATCGTCAGCGAGCATCTGGAAAATAACATCGAAGTCAGCGAACACATTATCCACCGCCTGGGCATCGGCGATGTCTGACGAAGGCAGGGATACAGTAAGAACAACTCAGGAAGCAGTGACGCATTAAGCGATATAATTTATTGCCTGCACCCCAATCCGTAAGGGGGCGCTATTACTAATTTAACCGAAATTATCTGGAAATGAACACCAACAAAGAACCCGCAGAGCAAGCAAATCCGCTTTCACCTAAATGCCCCGCTCTATTCATCGCTGCGCCCGGCTCCAATCACGGCAAGACCACCATTACCGCCGCACTGGCCCGTTATCATGTCGAGCAAGGACGCAAAGTCCGGGTCTTCAAAAGCGGTCCCGATTTCCTCGACCCGATGATACTTGAGCGCGCTTGCGGCCAGCCTGTACACCAGCTTGATCTTTGGATGACGGGCGAAGCCGAATGTCGGCGCTTGCTGCACGAAGCCGCACTGGAAGCCGACTTAATACTTATCGAAGGCGTCATGGGCTTGTTCGATGGCGATCCATGCAGCGCCGATATAGCCGAGCTGTTCTCGGTGCCGGTACTGGCCGTGATTGACGCATCAGGAGCAGCACAAACGGTGGGAGCCATTGCCTACGGACTTGCCAACTATCGGCCTGGACTGTTGTTCGCCGGTGTTTTAGCCAATAACGTCGGCAGCCCGCATCATTCCGACCTGATCAAACAAGGCATGCCGCCCGGCCTAGAGTACTTTGGCGGAATATCCCGCGACAGCCTGTTCAAGCTGCCGGAACGGCATTTGGGCCTGGTCCAGGCTGAAGAAGTGCTTGATCTCGACTCGCGCATGTCAGCCGCCGCAACGGCCATTGCCGCGACCGGATTGGCGAACTTGCCGGAAGCGGTCGAGTTTACCGCGCCCGGTCATCAAGCGCCGCCTCGACTGTTATCGGGTGTTCGCATCGGCGTTGCCCGCGACACGGCCTTTTCTTTTATCTATGCCGCCCATCTGGATCTATTGCGGAATATGGGCGCCACTTTGGCTTTCTTTTCGCCGCTTGCCGATGCCGCGCTGCCTGATGTGGACAGCATTTACCTGCCGGGCGGCTATCCCGAACTGTATTTGCAAACGCTACAGGATAATCTGGCGATGAAGGTTTCATTGCAAACGCATTTTCAACAAGGCAAGCCGATTTATGCCGAATGCGGCGGCATGCTGTATTTGCTGGAATCGTTAACCGATAAAACCGGAAATCGGGGCGACATGGCCGGATTGTTACCCGGACACGCCGTCATGCAAACCCGCCTGAAGGGCTTGGGATTTCAATCTGCGCCGATGCCCGGCGGCGTGCTGCGCAGCCACACTTTCCATTATTCCCAAGTCGAATCGCCGCTTACGCCTGCCGCATTCGGCCAGCGTGAACTTAACACTTCGGCAGGCGAAGCCATTTATCAGCTAAACAAATTAACGGCCAGCTATCTGCATTGTTATTTCCCTTCAAATCCCGCTGCCGCGGCGCACTTGTTTTTGCCTTAAACGGTGCGAATTAAAGGTGTTGAGTTTTTATAACCAACACCTTTACGCAGCCTCGTAGTCATCATCCACTTCATCATGCTGGATATGATGTTTTTCATCGACAGCCCGGATGGCCAAATTGCAGAAAAAACCGACCACTAACAGGCCGGCCATGATCTGCATAGTCATATTATAGGCATCGGCTTTAGGCACGCCCTGCGCGATCTGGCTTTCGCGGAGGTAATTGACCAGCACAGGCCCTGCAACTCCGGCCGTGGCCCAGGCAGTCAGCAAGCGGCCGTGAATGGCGCCGACGTATTTGGTGCCGAAAATGTCAGCCAAATAAGCCGGTATGGTCGAGAAACCGCCGCCGTACATACTCATAATGACCGCATAGCAACCCACAAACAGCCAGACATTATTCATCCGTCCGGTATAAGGCACTATCGAATAAAGGATGCAGCCCAGCATGAAGAAGGTGAAGTAGGTGCTTTTCCGGCCTAAATAATCCGACAGCGTCGACCAGAAAAAGCGCCCGCCCATATTGAAGAAGCTGAGCATGCCGACAAACGCGGCGGCTTTTTCGGGCGTGATTTGATCCTTAAACATCTCCTGGCTCATCGCCGAAGCCTGGCCCAGCACGCCGATTCCGGCCGTCACATTCAAACATAACACCAGCCACAGCAGATAAAACTGCGGCGTTTTAAGCACCTGCTCGACGTGCACATGCTTGTCGGTTATCAGCTTGCTTTTGCGCGTGTCCGGCTGGAAATTTTCCGGCAACCAGCCCTCTTCCGGCAAACGGATAGTGAAAGCGCCGATCATCATAAAAATCAGGTAAATACAGCCCATGGTCATGAACGTTTCGATAACGCCGATCGATGCAGGCGTCGCAAAATGCTTCATTAAAAACACGCTTAACGGCGCACCAATCATTGCGCCGCCGCCAAAACCCATGATTGCCAAGCCGGTCGCCATGCCGCGCCGGTCCGGAAACCATTTGATCAGCGTCGAAACCGGCGACACATAACCCAGCCCCAGACCGATACCGCCCAATACGCCGTAGCCCAAACACAGCAGCCAAATTTGATGCAACTCCACGCCGAGCGCCGCAATAAAAAAACCGCAGCTAAAGCAAAGCGCCGAACAGAACATCGTCACGCGCGGCCCGACAACCTCCAGCCATTTTCCGGCAAATGCCGCCGACAACCCTAAGAACATGATCGCCAAACTGAATATCCAGCCCAATTCGGTCAACTTCCAGTCTTCCGGCAATGATTCGGTCACACCAAGAACCTTGGTTAACGGCAGATTAAAAACACTGAATGCGTAAACCTGGCCGATGCACAAATGCACCGCCAGCGCGGCGGGAGCCACCAGCCAGCGGTTAAAATCCGGTTTTGCAATAATTCTGTCTTTAGATAAAAAGGATGAAGCCAACCACGTCGACATAAAAACTTTGTTCCTGTTGTTTAGTAAGTAATAACTGAGACTGATCATTATAAAATAACAGAACATGGATGGCACTGACTGGGCGGGCTAAAGAGAGAGCGCCGAAGCGTGAAGCAATAAAAATTTGTTATACTTACTTGGTCCCAAATTTACCGAGTACTCTTTATGCCCACCATTAGCATGTTTTACGGCATCGTTATTTGTCTTTATTTCTATGATGATGATCGACATAAATTGCCTCATATCCATGCAAAATACCAAGGTCAGGAAGCATCATTCTCCATTACTGATGGAGAAATCTTAAGTGGAACAATTCCGATGGCAAAAATTCGATTGGTTCAGGCATGGATTGAAATTCATCGCGAATCCTTGCTTGCGGATTGGGATCTGGCCGTTAATGGTCAAGCCCCGTTTCCTATCGATCCTTTACGTTAGGCGTAGTCATGGAAGCAGTTATTCGTGTAATACCTCGCGAAGATTATTCCCTGGAGCTCTGGTTCAATACCGGAGATCACCGCTTGTTCGATGCAAGGCCCTATCTGAATCGCGGCGTATTTACGCGCTTGCAAGACATTTCCTTATTTAAACAAGCGTTTGTGGCATTGGATACCGTATGTTGGCCGGGCGACTTGGATATTGCACCGGAAACGCTCTATGACAGATCAGTTCCTTTGACTGACTAGCGAAAATCAGTCATAGCTAGTTCCAAGCACATAACCCGACCTCTCTGATAATTCTAACTCGATACGTCTTGAATCAAAATGCTCAAAAGCATCTGTGAAAAGCTTCTCCTCTTCATCAGAAATAAGCCTTACACACCGAAGATTAAATCTAGCTCTTGAACAAGCGACATACAACAACTGCAAGTTTTTCTCCTTTTTCTTAAGATTTTCTTCATCAGGATCAAAAGCTGTACGAAAGTCGTATTCATTCCAAAAATACTCATCAAGAACTACTAACACATTATCAATTCCAGTGCCTTTGGTCTTATGCATTGTTATGTATGGTGTTTGTTCATCCTCGTATTTGAAAAAGTTAAGCACTTCTGCAAATGTAACCCTATCTGAGAAAAGGGCTTCAAGAAATTGTTTTTGTTTTACGTTTCGCTCTTGTTCCTTAAAATCATCCTCATCAATTCCAGGATTCTTTTTTTGCATTTTCGTCAATGTATGGCCATCATTAAAATAGTCCTCTTCGAATTTGGCAAAATCAGCATCTTGGCTAATTTCCTCTAAGAATTTTTCAACTCTATGCTTATATGTCACAAACGATTCTGATTTTTTCAAAAGGTTTAATGTAAAAGCAGTCTCGACTGTATTAACGGCCCCTCTGTCTGAATCAATGATCTTCTGAATATTAGTGCTGATATTTATCTTATCTGCAACCGTCTTAATTGATAACCCAGAATTTTTTAACTTTGAAAGAATAAAGTTATATTTTTTAGTTTCATAAGCATTACATAGCTCAAATAAATCTAACAGTTGCAGTTTAGTTAATATTTTTTCAATTTCTTCTCTTGGCTCTCTATACCTATCTGAAAAAACTTTATATAGATTAGGAAAACCAGCTTTTACAGAAACCGCTTTATTACTTAACAATAATGTTTTAGAGTCGCCACTAAAATAAGTTTTGTCGATTAAGTCATTAAGCGAATTTATATACATCTCCTTATCAGTATCAGTATACGAACTCTTCGAACTAGGTTTTTTATCACAAACTGCATATAAAAATTCAACTTGCCCTTGTCTTTCCTCTAGCGGCTCTTCTTCTCCATTTCTGATTTTTAGTGCTAGTTCTTGATTTAAACCATCATTTCTAAGCAGATTGATAAACTTGATAACTTGTGGAGAACATCTATAGTTATCTTCTTTTTCTATTCTTGTTAATATGCCAGTTCTAACATAATCTTCTACATTACCTATGCCATTTCCATAAATTGACTGCATAGAATCACCGAACAAACCGATCACAGGTTTGTTTTTTTCAGGTAATTTCACTAAAAACAAATCCACTATTTGTTTATCTGTATCCTGATACTCATCAATAAAAATATAGTCAAACTTATCATTCAGAACCTTTCCTAAAAGCGGATATTTATTAATTAATAAAGACGCGATATCTATCAAACCATCATGTCCAAACGTAAGATCTTTAAAGTTATTAAAACGTGTTTCATTATATTCTATAGACTTAAATCCCTTGCTTAGTATCTCTTCTTCTATTTTATTATTAATAACTGAAATTCTCTCATTCAGATCGCTGTTAAATTCTTCTGGCTTGGTATCGTAAACTCTTTTACCCTCAACCTTATCTATACGTTTTCCAAATAATAAAAAATATTTATCTGAATATTTCTCGTAAATCTTTTTATATTTTTCATGCTCTTTACTTTTTTGCTCTTTTTCATCGACGTAATTTGACAGATCAAGTCTTTCCATGAAATCGACTTTAAAAAGCTCATAGATAACTTGATGAATATTTTTTTTATAATCTTTGATTAAAGTATTTAAAAAAGAGTGAATAGTACTAACGACATGTTCGCCATCGATCCTAGATTTAATCTCGTCGACTGCTTTATTAGTATGAGTGATACAGGCAATTTTTCTATTAGGATGTTCCGTTGAAATAAAATCAATTAACTGCTTCAATGTTTCAGTTTTACCGCAACCTGCACCACCTTGAAGAACAAAGTCATGGCCATTCAAGAGACAATCTTTAATTTTATCTAACGCATTTAATTCACTAGCCATGAAAATGCCTCCCTAATATAACGCGGCATTTCCCAATCTAAATCATCATTTGTTAAAGCTTGGTATAACAATGAGGAAGCAAAGGAAGATTTACTATCCACTATACTATTCGTCAAATCGAATGTATTCATCGTTTCATTTTGAAGATCTTTTTTATTCTTCAATCCATGCACCTTATCACCAAGAGGCTTTAATTTCTCCCTATTGATGTGCAAAAAAGCATCTTCAAAACTTCTTGCGTGATAACCATCTTCATCAAGCTGATAAGCTACTTTAACAATACCTCCCTCAATAGTTAATTCACCTTTTGTCAATTTCATATACCATTCAGGAAATTCTGGAGCATCTTTTTCAGGAGCTTTATAAAAATGCTTTAGTGTATAGTTGCTTGTGTTGTCTGAATCGCTTACAGGCATTGCAGAGTTTGTTACTTTTTTTGTTGAATCAATATCAGTAATAATAAGTGTTTTAATACCCAAAAAATCAAGAAATGGCGCAAAAACTTTAGCATTTGCACCGACTTCTAATATTGAAATATGCTGAGATGCTAATGCTTCGGCAGGCTTAAACTTTTCGTCGAATTGTTTTATGAAGTATGGAAGCAAAATCTTTTCCGTTGTCCCCTCAATAAAAATTATTTTGTCGGCAAAAAATAGCTCAGAAGATTGAAGTGTCAAGTACTGCACTAAAAATTTAAAATGCTCTTCTTCCGTGTATGCTTTTCTTAATTCATTATAAAAGTTCTTGATTAAAATATTTTGATCGTCAGTTTTCAACAAATATCGAATATCTTTAAAATCACATTTCGAAACTATATGGGATGAATGTGTTGTAATTAAAGTTTGTAAATTTTCTGGATCTTTAATTATTTTCTTTATTTGCTCTGCAAACACATACTGCATTTGCGGATGAGTGTGAGCCTCCGGCTCTTCAATAAATAAAAGATTGATCGGTTTATTATCTTTTATAATATTGTATTTCTTAATTTCTATATCTAATAGTAAATAGATGATATTCATATAACCCAAGCCGTTTAGGTGTTCAGGTAATACGTGACCATCGTTTCCATAAACAACTTGGGAAGAACTTGAAACCAATTCGTTAGATTGAATATTCGAAATGACTTTGAGATTCTGTAAGCTTAAAAAGTCCTTGGCATTTTTTAGAAAATCATCGAATACAGTTGCATATTGTTTTTCTAAATTTATGTCCATATCAATCATCATTTGATTGATTGAGGAAAAGTCACTTTCGGAAGACTTGCTGTTATCGTTATAGAACTTAGTAGTCAATGAAGATAATGCTTGTTTATCTCTAATTGATCCCTCTGAGCTAGCGACATTACGTTTGGCATGTATTATCTGCAAATTGATAACTTCTTTGAGCGCAGTCAAATCTTTTTTAACTAAGTTAGTCCGGTCATGCCAGTCTAAGTCACTTTCATCTTGAAAAACATAGAGTTCATTTTTTGTATATTTGCTGATGTTTTTACAAATATATCTTTCTTTATCCGGCTCTGATTTATCTGAAATACTTTTTAATAATTTTGACTTATCAATCCTGCATTCAAAAAGCACATTTACGGTATCTACCGATGGATCTAAATCTAAAATAAATTCTGACAAATAACTTAAATCGTCATTCGCATCGTATTTAATTTCAACAATCATTTGGATCGTTAGATCACTATCTGGAGTGGTTTCTGTAATGTTTAGGATTTTTTGACGCTGGCATAAAGGATAATCATCTAAATTAAACTTATCATTCCCTTGAAAAAACTTTTGAAAGATAACTATGAATGAAGTTTTACCACTATTGTTTTTCCCGATTAAAAGTGATAATCCTTTTTTTACATCTAAGGTTGTATCTCGTAATAGCCTGAAATTTTTTATATTTATTTTATTAATATACACTTAAGATCCTTATAGAATATTGTCTTTTTTTCGCATCATATGATGTGATGGCATATAGTGATATATCCCATTTACAAATCGCCACCGGCCAAGACCGTCTTACACTACTCTAAGCCGATCTCAGCTATAACTTTATTTTCCTCTATTCTTTAAAATCTGTATGTCGGCCTAGACTTACAAATGAGTGCCGATTGATACCTCCAACGAAAGAGACAAATTAATTGCAACTGATTTTTTAGATATTTATTTTGCAATTCAACTTAACCTCATCGCCATGCATGCCACGAAAGCCCCAGTTTTCAGCCGGACTTTCGATGATACAGATTTCAACGACCTGATGATCAATACCAATCTTATTTTTGATCCTGTCGAACAGCAGCCGGAACAATTTCTTCTTGGTTTCAATCGACCAGCCTGTAATCATCGCAATCTTGATAATGGTGTGAGCTTCGGTGCGGCCTGCCGGGCAAAACATATCTTCTTTCGCCATCGGAAAGAAACGATGCGCGCGTTTATCGGCGGAAACTGCAAAGCTTCCATCACGCATTCGTGGACTACGTCCGATAGCCACTCACGAATCGGGATAAGGTTTTATCTAATGCTGTAAATTTTGATTTGGGCCAGATGGGTTCTATCAGTCCGGAAATGAAGAAAACTGGTCGGCCACGACCCACCAACGGCCGTCTTCCTTGACCAGGAAAAACATGTCGCGCCCGCCCAAATTCATGGTTTGCCCATTCATGTCGAACGCGATGTCGTAATAATACGCAACTACTGCGGCATCGCCATAAACATGGATTATCGGATCGATCTCCTGCCAACGATGAATACGCGCAACCTCAGCAAATCCTTTCCAGCCGGCAATACAGTCCGCGCCGCCTTCGCGGCGCAAACGATCGGTAGCGGTAATCGCCACCATGTCGCGGTGAAAATAATGCACCAGATCGTCCGGGTTGCCTTGGGTCCAGGCATCGTTCAACGCGCGAACGGTTGCCCAGACTTCTTGTTGTACCGGATCGTCGAAACGGATCATAACCGGCGAATTACTTTAATCACTGGGCGATATAAAACACGCACAGCTTGTTGCCGTCTAAATCACGAAAATAAGCGCCGTAAAAACCAGTATCGCCGCGCGGGCCGGGCTCACCTTCGTCGGTTGCGCCCAATTCCAGCGCTTTTGCGTATACATTGTGCACTTTCTCCTGGCTACCGCCATAAAGCGAGACCATGACGCCGTTGCCGACTGTCGCCGGCTTCTCGTCGAAGGGCTTGATGATGCTCAAAGCTGTTTGCGCAGGCCCGGTTCCCCACGCGATGTACATCTCAGTGTCTCTAACGCGTTGCGCCCCAAATTCGGCGAGCAAGCCATCGTAAAAAGACGCAGCGCGCTCGAAGTTGTTGGTGCCGAGAGTGATATATCCGATCATAAAATTTTCCTATAATTTTTTAAACAATGGTGAAATGGAGCTACAGCAAGGCAAACAATAAAACTATTTGCGCAATTTACAGGATTTAACCGGCGGCTAACAGATGCAATCAGCGTTTAAACATCAAAACGATTGATACCGCGAAACACATACGCCGGGTTGATACCAAAAGTCTCGCGAAAGCTGTGGCTGAAATGGGTCGCATCGGAAAAGCCGGCATCCAGCGCGGCAATAGTCAGATTATCGGTGACGCTTAAACTATCCAAAGCTAGAAACAGACGCTTCCATGTCCTGAAGCGCCGGTAAGGGACATCGGTCTGCTGCTTGAACAAATGCAAAAAACGGGACGGCGATAGATCGGCCCTATCGGCCAGATATTGTTGCGAGAAATTGCAATCCGGCTCATCGCAAATCAAGTCGATTGCAGCCTGTACGCGTGGATCAACTACCAAATTCAGCTCGCCGTCGTAGCGCAGCAAGTCGTCCAGGCAGCTTTCGATAACGGCTTTGTCGGGATTGAACTCATAAATCCAGCGCAATTGCTCGATCACTTCCTCATCCTGAAATAATGCCGGCAATTGCCCCGTGCATGAAAACCGGCGCTTGAAATACAGAAAATCGGAACTGTCGCGTTCGATAAACAACTTGCCGTGGATGCCGCCCTCAAAATCAAGCTCATGCCGGGTACCGGCGGGAACTATCGCACAGCGGCAGCTTTGCCATGTACCATTACCGACCTTTATCCTGAAAGGCCGATAGATGCCCACATGCAAGGTCACCGTTGCATAAGCGTGCGCATCCAGATGCACCGACGGGCCGAAATAAAGTGACCGCCCTCGCCAGATGAACAAGCGCATATAAGCGGGATAAAGTTTTAACATAGCAAGTTCATACAAGATTTAATTGCAATAGCCTGATTATAATCCGTCCAGCTGGTTTTTATGAACGTTACCAACAAGGGCATACTATGAATATTATTGAGTTTAAATCAGGCTTTAACAATTTACTGGGCAGTGTTGCAAAAGGCGTTATTTACGAGCATCACTTCTTTGAAATTCCGTCCGAACAAAAACCCTGGATAGATACCGGCCTTGACGTTGTACCCGGCGATAATTTCACTTCATTCGCCGCCGGGCAAACCCGGTTTAAAGACCTGCCCATCACCTTGGAACCCAATTTCCAGCTGTGGTTTCGTATCGGCCGGGATGGCGAGATATTCCGCGGCACCCGCGATAGCCATAGCTTTACCGCAGAGCAATCGGGACGGCTTTATCTGGCCAGTTATTTTCCGGGAGAATGGCTCAGCAAAACCGGCGATCTGGTAACCCCGGATGAAGTGTACGATAGGGTCACAGGCAATTTGGCCGTGCTGCTGATTCGCTGGCAGGTCGATACGCTGGATGGCTTGAAAAGCCTTGCCGAATACGATGACGTGAATAACCTGATCGCCATGGAAATCGACCGGCTGGTTTCTCCCGTTATTAAGCCGGAAGGCTGGGATTACTTGTGGTTCGTAGGCCCCGCTGAAATTTACCAACCCTGTGCAGCGCCGGCAAAAAAATCGGCAATCTGCTGTCATACCCACAGTGACGTCGGCTTGTTGCAAAAACCGGTTGCCCTGCCCTTTAAACCGGATACCCGCCTGCGCTGGTCGTGGAAGATGGATGCCCTACCCTCCGCCGTGCGGGAAGACACTCTGCCCACCCACGACTATTTAAGCATCGCGGTCGAGTTCGATAACGGCCAGGACATTACCTATTACTGGAGCGCCGAACTGCCGCCGGAAACGTCCTATCGCTGCCCGATACCGACCTGGGCCGACCGCGAGACGCATGTCGTGATCCGCTCAGGCTCACAGGGCTTGGGCGAATGGTTTAATGAAGATCGCGACGTTTATCAGGACTATATTAATGCGATAGGCGGAGCGATACCGGGCAACATCGTTAAAGTCTGGCTGATTGCGGTCAGCCTGTTTCAGCGTGAGGAAGGCGTATGCCAGTATGCGGACATCAGCTTCCTGAGCGATAACCGTGTAGTGCCTGTGCAATAGCTTTAACCGGAGCGAATAACATGAAACTTATTGGCTTAATATTTTGGTTTTACCTGGTTTTTAGTCACCCCGTTAATGCCGCTCCCCGCATTGCCGTATTAAACTTTGAGTTACTTGACGTCACTTTGTTACCGAATGCGCCGGAGGAATTAACCCGCACAGCATCAATGAAACCCTTGCTTGAGCAGGCTATCAGTCGACTTGGCAATTATGAAATTGTTCAAATCAGCATCAATGACCAGAATACCGCAACGGCTGGCGTGGGCTATTTGTTCAACTTCAATGACATTGCCGCCAAGCTAGGCAAGCAATCCGGCGCAGACTGGGTGGTGGTTGGACAGCACAGCAAACACAGCTTTTTGTATTCCTATGTGATGGCGCATTTGATCAATGTAAAAAACCAAAATCTCGCCGGAGACTTTCCTACTGAACTCAAAGGCACTCATCCAAAAGTCACTGAAAGAGGCATCAACGCGCTTGCAAAAAAGTTGACGGCCCGTATTATGCAGCTTGCCGATTCATCGCTTAAACATGCCCCCTAGACAGTTTGTGAGCTTGGGAGGGTCATCCTAACCATCTTTGATTGATACCATGAAACATCCTGAATTCCCGTTGACCGACGAATTAATTTATCTTAACCATGCCGCTGTCGGCCCCTGGCCTAAAAGAACCGGCGAGGCGGTGATCAGGTTTGCAGAGCAAAATACCCGCTACGGCTCGCACTTCTACCTGGACTGGCTGAACAAGGAAGCCGAACTGCGTAGCCAATTGCAGGCTTTGCTAAACGCCCCTTCTGCTGACGATATTGCGCTGGTTAAAAACACCTCGGAAGCCTTGTCCTTTGTCGCCTACGGCTTAACGTGGCAGCCCGGCGACAATATCGTGTCCAGCAATGAGGAATTCCCGTCCAACCGACTGCCGTGGGAATCCCTGGCCGATCAGGGCGTGGAGTTTCGCCAGGCCGACCTGCACAGCGCGGATACGCCCGAGGATGCTTTATTTGCCTTGGTCGATGACAGCACGCGCTTGTTGACTATCAGCTCCATACAGTTTGCCTCGGGCCTGCGTATGGACCTGGAAAGGATCGGCGATTTTTGCAAGCGGCGCGGCATCCTGTTTTGCGTTGACGCAATCCAGAGCTTGGGCGCGGTGCAATTTGACGTGCAGGCTTGCCAGGCGGATTTTGTGATGGCGGATGGCCATAAGTGGATGTTCGGCCCCGAAGGCCTGGGCGTTTTTTACACCACGCCTGAAGCCAGAGACAAGCTGAAGCTGACCCAGTACGGCTGGCATATGATGAAAGACACCCATAATTACGAAAACCAGCCGTGGGAAGTTCACCCCACCGCCCGCCGATTCGAATGCGGCAGCCCCAACATGCTGGGCATCCATGCTCTTTCCGCCAGTTTGTCTTTGTTGCTTGAAACCGGCATGGCCGCAGTCGAAACGCAGGTTTTAGAAAAATCCGATTATGTAATAGATGCGATTGCTAAAAACGCGCAATTGATTTTATTGACGTCCAGGCAAAGCCGGCTGAAATCCGGCATTGTTACCTTCAAGCACCGGACGATTGAAAACGAGGTGTTATACAAACATTTGCAGAAAAGCGGCGTAGTTTGCGCCTTGCGAGGTGGAGGCATAAGATTTTCTCCTCATTTTTATAATACCTTTGAGGAAATCGACCGGGCGTTTAAGTTAATTGGTTCGCTATAGCAAACAATACTGGTATTTCTTGATGCTTAACAGTTCATTCATCCAGCCAGTGACTTGTCAATACGCAATCGATCCAACTTGCGTTTTATGAAAACTGTCGACATGATGATAAATGAAAGTCGTAAGACAATAGACAAACCTAAGAAAGCGCTGAATAAATCGATTTTGCTCATGGCTTGGCAAAGCTAACAACAAAAAATCAAATGCTTACCGTTCATTCCGAGCCTGTCAAAGGATTTAATCAGCGCCTCCCTAAGTAATCCAGTCACTTTAACCCACATGCGTATTATGCGAAACCGGACTCAGCAATACCTGATTATTAATTTATTTTTTGCGCTATTACTTGGTTTAATACCTATCAACAAAGTAGCGGCCGATGATTTGCAACCCCCGCAGCAAATCATACAAAGTGTTTCGGAGCAATTACAGACGAAGCTACAGGACAAAATATTCACCCAGAACTTTGCTCAAGTTACGCAATACGTTAGGAGCGTTGTTACCGTACATACGGATTTCGACAAGATCGCACCGTTAGTTTTGGGGAAGTATTGGAAAACAGCGACGTCTGAAGAACAGGAGCGGTTTAAACGCGAGTTTCAGACGCTGATCATAAGAACCTATTCCAGAGCATTTGTGGAATATAACGATTGGACTATACGCTTTTTGCCGCTTGATATGTCCAATGAGAGTACAAAAGTCGTGGTAAAAACAGAGGTTCTTCAGCCCAGCCTTCAACCGGTCAACGTAAATTACCGAATGTACCTGAGTAAAGGCGAATGGAAAGTCTACGATATTATGATTGACGGTGTCAGCCTGGTAACCAATTATCGCTCGACCTTTAATGAAGAAATTAAAGCCAAAGGCTCATTAGGCGCGGTTATTGATAATCTTGCCAAACGTAATGCCGAGGCGCTTGCAGCAAAAGGCTCCTAATGACCGCTTTTAGCCACAAACTAAAAAACCTCATCCACACCTTGGTGCTTTTTCTTTGTATGGGCGCCATCTTGTCATTATTAGGTTTTATTATAGCCGGGATCGAGGGCATTTTATGGGCGGCGGGTTTAGGTGTTCTGATACTGGCCATTAGTCCCAACATCTCGCCGTCTTTTATTTTTTCCCTGTATCAAGGCAAATTACTGTCGGCGCATGATGCCCCCGGCCTTTATCAGATAACACAGGAATTGTCTAACCGCGCCGAACTACCCGCCCCGCCCGAGCTTTACTACTTGCCCACTCAGCTAATGAATGCTTTCTCTGTGGGTACATCGAAAAACTCAGGTATCGGCCTGAGTGATTCGCTGCTCGCTACACTGACCATGCGGGAGATTACCGCGGTATTG
>Ga0265297_10001161_pt1 | contig 64441 bp, 75 predicted proteins | sample Munlanlwell13791_FD_192502 | JGI IMG/M metagenome (GOLD analysis project Ga0265297, IMG submission 192502) | Leachate microbial communities from a municipal landfill in Southern Ontario, Canada - Leachate well 137-91 | ecosystem: Engineered > Solid waste > Landfill > Unclassified | place... | reverse complement strand
CGTTGATGAGGATAAAAATTTAAGGTGGATTGTTAACGAAGCAGCTGCTATCAAACACTTCGGTTCCGATTGGAATCGGCAAATCAAAGAATTTGATGATTTGAGCAAGGCAGGTTTGAGCTTTGGTGATCAGATTAATCAAACCGACGTAACAATTGATCAATTAAGCACTTCAACTATTCAATCCGGATGGTTAGTTAAAGACAAAAGTCACGCCGAGGTATTTTACGTTGATGAGGATAAAAATTTAAGGTGGATTGTTAACGAAGCAGCTGCTATCAAACACTTCGGTTCCGATTGGAATCGGCAAATCAAAGAATTTGATGATTTGAGCAAGGCAGGTTTGAGCTTTGGTAATAAAATAGAATCTTCCGACCCCCAAATTTTACCAGAGGATCAGCCTGTATGTACTCCAAATTGGATTTGTGATTGGGGATCTTGTCTAAATGGTAGCCAATCGCAAATTATTCAAGATTCTAAAAACTGTGGATTGCCTTCAACGAGCGCAAATATTACGTGTCCGGTATTAAGTCAGGTATGTAATATCGATGCAGGCGGAAATGGTGGAGGAGGTAGCATTGTTCCTGCCGCTCCAACCATTGGTACAGCTACGGCTGGTAACTCTCAGGCCACAGTTACTTATACTGCTAATTCAAACGGCGGTTATGCGATTTTAGATTACACTATTACTTCTAACCCGGGCGGTATCACAGTAACAACTACAAATGCAACGTCAGCTACAATTGCAGGATTGACTAACGACGTAACTTATACATTTACGGTTAAGGCACGCAACTCAAACGGCAGTTCGGCTCCATCGGCTGCCTCAAACCCGGTAAAACCTACTTCAGGAGTTTCGGCGACAGTTTTTCTGGAAGCCGAGTATTTTCCAAATACTGGGGGTTGGCAGATTGATCCGCAGTTTGCCGATATAATGGGATCTCCATATCTTTTAGCTCACGGTTTAGGGCGACCAGTGTCTGATGCGACTCAAACGGTTACTTTTCCTGAAATTGGCACTTATCATTTATGGATCAGAACTAAAAATTGGGTTTACCCTTATGTTTCTTCAAATAATCCCGGTCGATTTCAAGTGGTGATAGGCACTGAAACCGTTCCAGTTATTTTTGGCACAGTGGGTAACGGTTGGGTCTGGCAAGATGGTGGTCAAGTATCTATTGCTAAATTAACAAATACGGTCAAGATTCATGACTTGGTTGGTTTTGATGGCAGGATCGATGCTCTTTTTTTCACAAAGGATTTGAATTTTACGCCGCCAAATAGCGGTGAATCTCTTCGTACTTTCCGTCGACAGCAATTAAAATTACCAGATATTCCATCTTTGACTGGACAATATGACTTAGTGATTGCTGGCGGAGATTTAACTGGTAGTGCCGCTGCCTTAACCGCCGCCCGATTGGGTTTGCAAGTCGCACTTATCACGGATCGTCCTTATTTGGGAGGTGATGCCAGCCAGGAAATAAGAATCAGGCCGGAAGGAATTAATCTTGGTCTACCTGTGGTCAGTGAACTTGGCTGGCCCGGATTTAGTGGTGGCGATAGTACCGTTTTTAAGGACGATCGAACAATCGCTATTGATCAAAATCGATATGGAATTTTGTCAGCTAAACCTAATATAAAAATATTTTTATCGGAACGCGCTTTTAAGGTCAACATGAATACTTCAAACAGTACAATCACAAGCATTGATACTTTTAATGTCAAAACCGGAGAAGAAAGACGTTTTGTTGCCCCACTTTTTCTTGACAGTACCGGTGATGGCTGGATTGGTTATTGGGCTGGAGCGGACTGGCGGATGGGACGAGAAAGCCGAGCGGAATATGCCGAGCCGTCAGCTCCTGTTTCAGCTGATAACCAAACTATGGGCTCGACGATTTATTGGTATTCAAAAAACTCTACTAATGCATCGCCATTTCCTGATGTTTCAGGTTGGACACGTGAAGTAGCTAAAGATTTTGCAGCGACTGAAGGTAATTGGTCTTGGGAATATGGATTTGATAAAGATGCCATCTACGATGCTGAGCAGATCAGGGACCATCTTTTACAGGCAATTTATGGATCATTCTATAACGCAAAAAAACTTTCTGCAAACGCCAATAAAGAGTTAATATGGATTGGTATTCCTTACAAAAGGGAATCGCGTCGTTTATTAGGAGATTATATTTTAACCGAAAATGATGCCAGAAATGGGTCCAAATTTGCCGATACAGTAGCTCGTTCCAGCTGGCCGATTGATATTCATTACCGCGATACCAGTAAGACAGTTGATTTCATTTCCTATGCTGTTCAACCTAAAGTGCCCCCTGTTAATATTCCTTACCGTAGCCTTTACTCAAGAAATGTTCCTAATTTATTTATGGCTGGCCGAGATATTAGTGTTACGCATTTTGGCTTAGGCTCGCCCCGAGTTCAAAATACTGGCGGCCAGATGGGAGTAGCGGTCGGCGCCGCTGCTTATTTGAGTCACAAATATAATGAAACTCCTCGCGGTATTTATCAGAATCATCTGGAGGAATTACTCAAAGAATTAAAAGTTAGCTATGTTTGTCCCATCATTACCAAGGATATAAGTGCCAGTACCCCCGGCCCGGATCCGCAGATAGGGCTGCTGCAGCAGTACTTGATTGATTTAAAACTTTTAGATATTAGTCAATCAACTAATTATTTTGGCGAAAAAACGCGGAATGCAATTATTTCGTGGCAAATTGGTAACGATATCGTACCGGCTACTGGCTCTTTCGGGGTAACCGAACGAGCGAGACTTGCTGAGTTATGTGCCAGCCCTTTTCCCCTGGTTCCGGCGACTCTTCTTGTTCGTCCTAGTACAGAGATTGATATACCGTCGCAAGTTAATACTTCACCGACGGAAACAACCAGGGACGTAACGGTCGGGGCTATTAGTTTGAAGGTAGAGGGTCAGCCGGCAGTTATCAAAAAGTTGAAATTTGATTTCAATAAAGTAGGGGTTACAACCGGGCAGGTTTTCTCCAATGTCCGATTAATGGATGGCGGAGTTGCTTACCCTAGTGCTGATGCTACCAGTAAGATCAGAACCTTTGCCAATCTTAACATCAATTTGTTACCCGGTCAGTGGAAAGATTTGATTCTGATTTCTGATATTGCTCCTAATACAAATAATATCTCAGTTTCGACAACGTTTTTTGCCAAAGAGATTGTCGGCTCTGATAGTCAAAATCAGATATTAGACGTTAGTCAGTTGGCGGATATAAAAAGCCGAGATATATCTTTTATCGTACCAATTAAGTAAGATTTAATATGACAGTGAAAAATCAAAATTTAGACGTTAAAAACAATTTAGCCATTCTTCAGGAGATCATTGATACGATCGGCAATGGTTTTGATCTGAAAGAAATTTTAAACAACATTGCTAAAATCATCGGCAAAGTCACAAAAGCTGACTCTTGCTTTATTTACTTAATTTCGGGCGACGAAGTGATTTTAAAAGCTTCGCAAAATCCGCATCATTCCAATTTGGCCAAGATTAAAATGAAGGTCGGCGAAGGCATCACTGGCTGGGTGGCCGAGACTAAAAAAACCGTGGCTATCGCCAGTAAAGCTTACGATGATAAGCGTTTCAAATTATTTACCAGCTTGCCCGAGGACAAGTTTGAAGGCTTTTTGTCCGTGCCGATTATTTTCAAAAACAGCGTGATCGGCGTAATCAATGTCCAGCACAAAAAATCAAAAAAATATCCAAAAAAAGAAATCAACTTTTTAGAAACCATTGCCAAACAAATCGGCGGCATTTTGGAAGTCTCGCGTTTGATTTCGGAAACCAATGTTTTAAAAGATGCTTTGGAAACGCAAAAGCTGATTAACAAAGCCAAGGCGATTTTAATGAAAAGCGGCGGACTATCCGAAGAAGAAGCCCATCGGTTGCTAGTAAAGAAAAGTATGGATAAGCGGCGGTCTCTCAAAGAAGTGGCTGAGGCGATTATTTTGGCGGGGGAAGTTATAAAGTAAATACAGCAAGTTCAGCAAGTTAAGCGAGTACAGCGAGTTCAGTCACTAAACTAAGCAGCTTAATTTACTTAACTCACTTAACTCGCTGAACCGGCTTATAAGGATATCCACAGCCATTACTTGCATATTTTGCCGGTTATGCTAAGATATTAATGACACAACGGCGTGTCAGAAATGCGACAAGGACGTCTAAAGTTTTAGGCGCTTTTTTAGTTTTATTAATTTCTAATCTGTATGAACAAAGAAACACTTTTAGAGAAAGTAAATAAAGACAACGTAAAGTATGTCCATTTGCAGTTCACTGATATACTGGGCGTGCCCAAGGATGTAGTCATTCCAACTGAACAATTGCCCGGGGCCTTGGAAAAGGGTGTTTGGTTTGATGGTTCATCAATAGAAGGGTTTGCCAGAATTGCCGAGAGTGATCAGCTTCTAATGCCTGACGCAAAAACTTATTGTACTTTGCCGTGGAGCACAAAAGAAAACAAAGCCGCCAGAATAATTTGTGATGTCTACGGGCCTGACTTGAAGCCTTTTAGCGGTGATCCTCGTTACATTTTACGGCAAGCCATGAAAAGAGCGGAAGAAATGGGCTACGTTTTGAATGTTGGCGCCGAACTGGAATTTTTTCTTCTGCAAAAAGACAGTAATTTAGCGCCGGTACCCCATGATTACGGCGGCTATTTTGATTTTTCTCCTTTTGACATTGCCTCGAAAATCAGGGAAGACGTTATAAAAGCTTCATCTGAGTTAAACATAAAAATTGAAGCCGGGCACCATGAAGTTGCTGTTGGCCAGCATGAGATAGATTTTCGTTATGCCGATGCTTTAAGCACTGCTGACAATATCATTACATTAAAGACCACTATCAAAGCGATTGCTCAAAGTTATGGTGTCAATGCCACATTTATGCCCAAGCCATTTGCCGGCATTAATGGATCAGGCATGCATGTTCACTTGAGTTTGTTTGATCTCAAGGGCAATAATCTGTTTTATGAAGATAACAATGGTTATAAGTTGTCAAAAATCGCTTACCAGTTTATTGCCGGTCTGCTGAAACATAGCCGGAGTTTTACCGCTTTGACCAACCCGACCACCAATTCTTTCAAAAGATTGATACCGGGTTATGAAGCCCCGGTCAATATTTGTTGGGCGCAGATGAACCGTTCGGCGCTTATCCGAATACCGCGGTTTACGCCCGGCCGTGAGCAATCAACCAGGGTTGAGCTGCGATCACCCGATCCGTCATGTAATCCTTATCTGGCCTTTGCGGCAATATTATCCGCCGGCCTGAATGGAATTGAAAAAGACTTGCCATTGTCAAAGGCCATTGAAGAAGATATTTATCACTTGGACAGCAACCGCAAACAAGAGTTAAATATATCCAGCCTGCCTGGCTCGTTGCCAGAAGCGATTGATGAATTAAATAAGGATGAATTAATTGTAAATTCCATTACTAAACATACTTTGGATAGATTTATTGACGCCAAACGCATAGAAATTGATGAACAGAAAACCGAAGTCACGCCAAAAGAATTGAAAAGGTATTTGGATTTATAGGCAGGGCTTGAACCAAAGAAAAAAAGGGTGTGGGGCGTATTGCAATACGCCCGAACAAAATGAGCCGGGGCAGAAATGCCTCGGCTTGTTTTTTAATAAGTTGACAATTTTTTGTTACTTTGATAATTTTATCTTGGACAACCGAAAGGAGCTTGCTATGAGTCCCATAGGAGATTTGAAGGCAATTGGTGAAACAAATCCAATGAGATTCGCCCTTATGGTCAGGCGATATCTTATGGATGGCGAATCTGGCGACAGAAAGGCGGCAGTGGCGTTAGATATTCTTGAGCCGGAACAGGCGGAGAGAATTCTGGGGTTGCTTAAGGGAATGCAAAATCCACCAAGCCCAGATCAGTTACGGAATCTCGTGCTTGAAACCGAGCAATTGTCTTCGGCGCCATCCCGCGATGAAGAAGTCATGATGATTGCTAAAGAGATGAGCTCTCCCGGTCATCAAGAAATACTTTGTGCCGCATTAGTCGTGAGGATGTCGGAATTTTGTGGCCCGCGGGTTGCTCATATATAAGAGTAGTCGATTTGGAAGTTCTTTGGTAAATCTTGCCCAGGCTGAAGCTTGAAATCAGCCTGGTTTTTTAATGGTATATAAATGGTAGTATAACACCTCGGCTTGTTTTTAATCAGTTTTCGGATTATAATTATGATGTAATTTTACACATATTTAAACGCAATGGATCGCCAATACCTAGACCAAAAAATCCGCAAAATTCCCAATTTTCCCAAAGAGGGGATTTTATTTTATGATGTGACCACACTTTTTGAAGATGCCAAGTGTTTTAAGCAAATGATTGATGAAATGTGCCAGAAGTATGAAGGTCAAAAAATTGATAAAGTCGTAGGTATTGATGCGCGGGGATTTTTACTGGCTTCGACCATGGCTTATAAACTTGGTGCCGGAATTTCCATTGTCAGAAAGAAAGGCAAGCTGCCGGCCAAATGCAGGCAAGCCAGCTATGAAAAAGAATATGGGCCAGATACCATTGAAATGCACGAGGACACAATTAAGCCCGGCGAGAAAGTTATTATTGCTGATGATTTATTAGCCACCGGTGGAACAATGTTGGCAACCATTGATTTAGTTAAGCAAATGGGCGGGGAAATCTTAGGCATTGATTTTATTATTAATTTGTCGTTTTTGCCGGGGTTGGAGAGATTAAAAGGATATCCAGTGAGTTATTTGATTGAGTATGGGAGCGAGAGTATGACTTAGAAGTAGACAACAATTTAACAATGTAACAATTGAACAATAAGCAAATTGTTAAATGGTTAAATTGTTACATTGTTAATTCTTTGCAATTGATTTCTTATTTCATATATCCTATGTCAAACCAAGTAATCAAAATCGGCATCATCGGCGGCACTGGCCTTGATGATCCAAAGATTCTTAGTAATTTTCAGGAGGTGGCAGTGGAAACGCCATTTGGCCAGCCGTCATCAAAATTAACCACTGGCCAGCTGAGCGGCCGGCAAGTTGTGATTATTGCCCGCCACGGCAAAAATCATTCAATCATGCCAACCAAAGTGCCTTATCGGGCCAATATTTGGGCGTTGAAAGAAGCTGGCTGCACTCACATTCTAGCGACAACCGCTTGCGGTTCATTGCGTGAAGAAATCAAGCCGGGTGATCTGATTTTTTTAGACCAGTTTATTGACAACACCAAGCACCGCAATCTGACTTTTTTTGAAGACAAAGTCATTCACACGCCCATGGCTGATCCATTTTGCGAAAAATTGCGGGAAATTCTCAGCCAATCGGCCAAAGAACTGAAGATCCCTTTTCATAGCCAAGGAACAATCGTGACCATTGAAGGTCCGCGGTTTTCCACTCGGGCTGAATCGCACATGTTTCGGGCCTGGGGTGCGGATGCGGTTAATATGTCCACGGTGCCGGAAGTAATTTTGGCCCGCGAAGTCGGAATCTGCTATCAAGCCATCGCTATGTCTACCGATTATGACTGCTGGAAAGAGGGGGAGGAAGATGTGACTTGGGAAATGATTGTCGCCCGGATGAAAGAGAATGCGGATAATGTGAAGAAGCTATTATTAGCGGTTATTCCCAAAATTGATTTTCTGGATTGCGAATGTAATGGAGTAATTACGGAAGTTAAAGTTTAATCTTACGGTATTAGCATGAAAATAAAAACGCGGACAATCATTATTGCAGTTATTCTAGCGGCGGTAATTTTACGGCTTTGGGCTTTGAGTAATGACGATATGCTCACCGATGAGGTTTATTACAGTCTTCGCTCAATCGGTTTTTTGGATTACGCCGGCATGGAAAAGCAATCAACGCCGCTTGACTGGTTTGTGCCTTTGCCCGGCTGGACTCATCTTTCCTTCCATGATCATCCGCCGTTGGTTTTTATTATTCAGCACCTATTTTTTCTTTTATTTGGTGTTTCAATTTTTGTTTCCCGCCTACCCTTTGCTTTGGCCGGTGTAATTTCAGTTTATCTGATTTATCTGATCGCCAAAAAGACTTTTGACGAAAAAACCGCATTATTAGCTTCAGCCCTGGCGGCCATTATGGCCGTTTCCGTTTATATTTCCAGAGTTGCCTTAATGGAATCAATTGTCATTACTTTGATTCTTTTGGCTTGGTATCTATTTTCTAAAGCGCTGGAAAAGGAGAACTATTGGTATTGGTGGGGAGCGGCGGTTGGCTTAAGTTTTTTGGCAAAATATACCGCCTTTCCGATTTTGGTGGTATTTTTAATTTATTTATTAATTTACAAAAGGGAAGTTTTTAAAAATTATCGTTTTTATCTTGGTTTGCTTTTGGTTTTAGTGATTTTTAGTCCGGTAATTATTTATAATTTTTTGCTGTTTCAGAATACTGGACATTTTGATTTGCAGTTTGCGGCTTTATTCGGCCAAAAAGTCGAAGTTTGGCAGACGCTGACAGCCAAAGTCTCAGGAAGTTTCTTTGATAAATTTTTTGCCATTGGTCCGGCCCTGCTTGACGATTTTTCGCCAGTAACAATTACCTTATTAATTTTAGCAGTGATTTTCTCGTTTTTTTCATGGTTAAAGAAAAAGGCGCCGGCAAATTTTTTATTGCTTTTATTCTTGGTTTCTTATTTGCTGCTTTTTATATTAATTAATCCTTTGCCTCGATTCGTTACAACTATTTATCCTTTTGTTATTATTTTAATTGCCCAATTTGTGATGGCCGGTTACCAGACGGCTTCAAAAAACAAAAAAATTATTTTAACTTCAGCCGTAGTTATATTTTTTGTCTATGAAGGATTTTTTTCAATCAATACCAATCTGACCACTTTGTCTTTTGGCTGGCCTAATTTGACTTTTTCTTTACTTCGACCCTACTCGGCAGATTTTGGCGTTAATCGGTTAGATAATTATTTAAATGAAGAATTAAAAGATGTTAGGTCAGCTGTCATCCCGCAAAGTGGTAATAATAATTTGGATGAGTTTATCAAAAATCGTGCTAAAGCCGGGTCGGCAAAAAAATCTTCGGCTTATGTGCTCTTAGTCTATAATCCATTGCTTTATGAAGTTTCCACGCTTTGGCTTTTTGACCGAAGATTCATTTATGACTCGATTCCAACTGCTTATGTTGACAATTTTGTAAAATTAATGGATGAAAAAGGTCCTGATGTTTTTAAAAATTATAATATCTATTATATTACTGGTACCGAGAATGCCTTGTGGCGCCGGACCTATAAGATTAAAACTGAAGCTTCCGTTTTTGAGGAAAAGTTGGTAAAACAAGGCATAGAGCCGGAGATAATTTATAGTAAATTGAATATCCCAATGTTTAAAGTTTATAAATTTAGCCTTTAACTTTTAATAGGACACGGATTATTATTACCTCTATGAAACAAAAAATTTTAGTCACCGGTACTATTGCTTACGACCGGATCATGGATTTTCCCGGCTATTTTAAAGACCAAATTTTGCCGGAAAAAATTCATATTTTGAACGTATCTTTCCTGGTCAAAGAACTGAAAGAAAGTTTTGGCGGTACGGCCGGTAATGTTGCTTATAATCTAAATTTGCTCGGAGTTCAGCCTTCGATTGTGGGTAATATGGGCGGTAAAGACTTTCTCCTTTATCGAAATTGGTTCAAAAAAAATAGAATCGATCTGTCTCAAATTAAAATTTTGCCCAACCAGCATACTTCTTCAGCCTATATCATCACTGATCAGGCGGATAACCAAATCGCCGGTTTTTACCCGGGTGCCTTAAGTGTTCCGATCACTAAAAAGCCTTTCAGTACAAAAGGAGTAAAGATGGCAATTATTTGTGCCCAGAATTTAGTTGATATGGTTAAACTGCCTGAAATTTTTAAACGAAAAAAAATTCCTTATATTTTCGACCCCAGTCAGCAAGTTACGTCTTTGACCGGGCCAAAGCTGAAGGCGGCCATTTCCGGCAGCCGAGTTTTGATCGGTAATGATTATGAGATTAGTTTGATCAGTAAAAAAACCGGTTGGTCAATTCAGCAATTATTAAAAAAGACGGAAATATTAGTTACTACGCTAGGTGTCAAGGGTTCGATTATCAGACAGGGCAGTAAAGTTTATAAAATTAAACCGGCTAAGCCCAAAAATACTTCTGACCCAACGGGTGCTGGTGATGCTTATCGTGCCGGTTTGATTTATGGCTTATTGCGAAACTGGCCTTTGCCTAAGGTCGGCAGGCTAGCGGGCTTAGTCTCAGTTTATACCGTGGAAAAGTATGGCACGCAGACGCATAAATTTACCTGGAAGGAATTGGAGAGAAGATATTGGCAGAACTTTAAGGAGAAGTTATGACTTTGAAAAAGACGCTCTTAGAACTGAAAAAATTATTGGCAAAATGGGGTTTAGGTCAGGACGATTGGTCTTTATTTTTGCATTATGCCGATATTTTGAATGGCTATAATATTAAATACGAACGTGACAGCCATTTGCATGTCATGGTTAGTATTGATCAGATTCCCTGGTTGGTATCGAGTAAGAAAATTAATGAAGAAATGCCAGTACCGGACAATTCAGAATATAGTCGGGATTTTAATAATTTTATCAAAAAAACCGGTTGGGATTTTCATATTTTAATCGGTGATGCTAAGTATTTTAAAAATTTTGTTGAAAATAGTACTAGGCTTCTTAATATTAACCGCCAAAAAATTAGAATAGCAACCGTGATAGGCAATTTAAAATGGGGATATGTTTATTTTAATCAGTATGCCAAAAAGACCAGTCCTGAGGTTATGACTAGGCGAATGACTTGGCGTCAGTTAATCTATAATGAGGCATTAAAGAAGGGTGATATTCAAATAGCGAAGGAAGCAAAGAAACTGCTTATTCAATTTAACTCAAAAGAAAAGAAGTTTTTGAATAATAGAAAGCAGGCTAGTCAAACTTTCAAAAAATTTGGCTGGTTAAAAGGCCAGACCGCTTTTCCCGGCCAAGTCAGAGGTATAGTTTTTTTGATAGAAAATCCCGATCAGGTTGTCAAAAAAATAAAAAAAGATTTAATTCTAGTTTCAAAATTGACCAGCCCAAAATTAGTTTTACAGTTAAAAGCCGCAAAAGCAGTGATTACTGATGAGGGTGGACAGCTTTCTCATGCGGCAATTTTTTGTCGTGAATTTAAAATTCCTGGAGTTATTGGTACATTTATTGCCACTGAAGTTTTAAAGTCTGGTGATTTGGTGGAAGTTGATGCCAACAAAGGAGTGGTTAGAAAAATATGAGTAAAGCCGTAATTACCAAAGACCAAATTTCGATCACCGAATGGTTTGCCGCCATTGGCGAAATTGAAGAATCAAATGCTTTTAGAGTTGAAGATAATCAGAAAGCCGACCGGCTAGAAATTCTTTACCAAGAAATCGGCTTGGCTTATGAACGACCGGAGAAATTTTTGGCTAGTGATTTAAAGAATAAAACAGCCGGGTTTGATAAAATTTTAGCTGAACGAAGTGATGAACTTTGCGCCATTCGTTTGGTGCCAAAACAGAAAGATTTGCCTAAACTGCGCAATCGCGGTCTACCAATTGGCGAATGCTATAATGATTGGTTTTTAAAACAGAAAATAAACTACGATGATTATATTGCTTATCTCTGTCCGCATTCGGAAACTTTGCTTTGGTCGGCAACTTTTGTAGTGAATAAGGAAGCTATTTTTGGTGAGATTATCAGGGGTTTGCATTCTCAATTAACGCATGGCGATACCGAGAATCAGCTTTATCAATTTCGTTATGATTTTAAGAACTGGCAATGGTCAGCTGATGATATGCAGGCAAAAGAACAGGTTAATAAAATGTTGGCCATGATTATAGTTTCCGATTCCGGTAAGCAGAAAAAACTAAGAGAAGTACTTAAGGCTGAATTTTGCCATGATTATTTAGCTGGCTATTTTGAAACCACGGTTTGGCCAGATGGCAAGATTAGATTTGTGGATTATAACCGTATTTTATCTAAATATATTCCGACGCCGCCACCGTTGACTCAAAATAATCAAAAGGGAATCGTCCAAGGCGTCGGTGCCAGTGCCGGAAAGGCCGAGGGTAAAGTGGTTACAATTAATTCGGATAATCTTGGCGCAGTTGATTTTCCAAGAGGTTCAATCTTGGTTTGTGATAATACTGATGTGCGTTATCTGCCCTTTATGCGGCAAGCAGCAGCGATTGTTACCAATCGGGGCGGAATCTTAACTCATGCTGCGATTATGGCCAGAGAATTAGGCATTCCTTGTATTGTTGACACGAAAAAAGCGACCCAAGTCTTAAGGGATGGCGATTTGGTGGAGGTAGATGCCAATCAGGGGATTGTCAGAAAAATAAAGAAGTAGTATAATAATCTCACTGCAAGTTTATATAAATAATCAACATGGCGTCATTAATTATTAATGACAAAATGCATGGAATTAACGCCAAAGCAATTTGAAGAAATCTTGGAACGGGTTTTTGAGGAAAAAACTAGTTTTTTAGCAACCAAGAAGCAGGTTGAAGATTTGACAGCTACGGTTGATGGTTTAGCGCAAAAAGTTGATTCTTATTTAACTAAAGAATGGACAGTCCATATTCACGATTCTCATCCAAGATTAGAGAAGCGAGTCAAAGTTATTGAAAGAAAACTAGGAATCAAAACAGCTTAAAATGAACTACGATATAACCAATCTAAAATTAGCTTTTGAAGGCAAAAAGCGCATTGAATGGGCCGAACGCGACATGCCGGTTTTAAGTGAGATCAAAAAACGTTTCGCTAAAACTAAAGTTTTGAAAGGCTTGAAAGTTTCGTGCTGCCTGCACGTGACTTGTGAAACCGCCAATCTAGTTCGGACTTTGAAGGCTGGCGGAGCTGATGTTTTACTTTGTGCTTCCAATCCTTTATCCACTCAAGATGATGTGGCAGCGGCTTTGGTTAAAGACTATGGCATTAAAGTTTTTGCCAAATGCGGTGAAGACAAAAAAAGTTATTATGGCAATTTAGTTGCTGCCATTAAGCATCAACCGCAAATTACCATGGATGATGGTGCTGATTTATTGTCTTTACTTCATACTAAATATAAAAACCAGGCTTTCAAAGTCAAAGGTTCAATGGAAGAAACTACAACCGGCGTAATTCGTTTAAAGGCATTGGAACGCGAAGGCAAGCTTTTGGTTCCGATCATTGCGGTTAATGATGCCAAAACCAAGAATATGTTTGATAACCGTTATGGCACGGGCCAATCAACTCTGGATGGCATTATCCGGGCCACTGATATCTTGTTGGCTGGCAAAAATATTGTTGTGGCCGGTTATGGCTGGTGCGGCAAGGGTTTTGCCATGCGCGCGCGCGGTATGGGCGGCAATGTAATTATTACCGAAGTTGATCCGATTAAAGCCATTGAAGCGGTGATGGACGGTTTTCGGGTTATGCCAATGCTAAAAGCCGCCGCCAGCGGTGATTTATTCTGTACCCTGACTGGCGATATTCATGTTTTGCGGGCCGAACATTTTAAGAGAATGAAGGATGGGGCGATTGTTTGCAACTCCGGCCATTTTGATGTGGAAATTGATATTATTGCCTTGAAGAGGTTAGCCAAGAAAATCAGGAAAAATGTCAGAAATTATGTTGATGAGTATACTTTGAGTGGAAATAAAAAGATTTACCTGTTGGGCGAAGGGAGATTAATTAATTTAGCGGCGGCCGAAGGTCATCCGGCTTCAGTGATGGACATGAGTTTTGCCACCCAGGCTTTGGCCACGGAATATGTCGTTAAAAATTACAAAAAATTACAAAACAAAGTTTATTATATTCCAACTGAGATTGAAAACTGGATTGCTACGGCTAAACTTAAATCAATGAAGACAAATATTGATAAACTAACGCCGGAACAGCAAAAGTATTTGGCAAGTTGGGAGATTGGAACGTAGTCAGTAAATCCAGTGAGACAGTAGGCCAGTAAAAAGAATAATCAACATAGCGCCCTTAAAGGCGCTTTTTGATTTAAGAAAAAGAGGGCTGGGTAAATATCATCCAGTCCTCACCTTGGAGAGGGGACATTCTGTCGTCAATTTTGGTAGTCTTTCCAGAATACCTTGTTTGACAACGTTTTCTTGCCACCAAGAGCGGAACCAGTCCGCACCATTCGTTGGTTGGTGGAAGATCCAATGAGCCGCAGCTTCTTCATCGGTTACTTCGTGGCCAGGTTGGTCTGGGAAGTCATCGGCTCCGGTGCACCATTTGTTCTCTGGTCCAACGGCAAAGACTACTTGGGTAGCCTGCCGTGGGTCAGCATAAAGGTGTGTCGGGCCTAGACACAGGGCGAGAAGGAGTCGGATATTGCCAACGTCAATTTCCGATTTTGTGCATCTTAGGGTGCGTCCTCTTATTTCGATCTCGTCCTTGAGTGGGCAATCGTTGCAGTCACAGCGGTCATACATGATAACCACCTCCTTAACCAGTTTATTTTGGTTGTTTATATTATACCAGTATTATTAAAAAAAGTCAAGTAAAATTATGTTTAATTCCAAGGCAAAAATTTTTCGTTATTTTTTGATTTGTTTTGTTATTGGTGTGGCATTGGCATCATTTATTTTTGTCGGTTATTTTTTCCTTTATTTATTAGCCTTGATTTCTGTCATTGCCGCGATTATATTTTGGCAGAATAAACTTTGGCGCTGGATATTTTTGGGCGGGTTAATTATTGCTTTAGGAATTTTACGTTATCAACTTTCTTTACCCATAACTGATGAAACAAAAATCTGGTTTTATAACGGGAAGCAAATTACTTTTCAGGGTGCAGTCATTGCCGAACCTGATAAGAGGGTTAATCATACCAAGTTAACCGTGGTTAGTAATCAGCCGCTTACTGGAAAAGTTTTAGTCAGTGTTAATTTATATCCTGAATATCAATACGGAGATTTGCTTGAGATAAATTGTAAATTAAAAAGTCCAGAACCATTTGATGACTTTGCCTACGACCGCTATTTGGCCCGCAGTAATATTTATTCACTTTGTTCTTATCCCAAAATAAAGTTAATTGCGCATGACCAGGGTGATTGGCTTTTGGCAAAAATTTATCAATTGAAAAATAAATGGCAGCAAATTATTAATTCCAATCTGCCTGAGCCGCAAGCCAGTTTGTTTTCGGCTATAATTTTAGGCGCCAGAAGGGGACTGCCCCAAGATTTAACCGATAAATTTAACATCACGGCAACGACGCATTTGATCGCGATTTCTGGCCTGAACATCACGATTATTACAGCGGTCTTAATGGAATTGTTTTTGGCTTTGATGATTCCGCGCAAAAAAGCATTTTGGCTGATTACAGTTTGTTTGATTTTTTACATTGTTTTAATTGGGGCGCCGGCTTCGGCCGTGCGGGCAGCCATTATGGGCTGGCTGGCAATTTTGGCGGTCTATTTGGGTCGGCTTAATCAATCCAGCAATGCCTTGTTATTTGCCGGAAGTTTTATGATTTTAGTTAATCCTAAAATTTTACGGGATGACGTTGGTTTTCAATTGTCATTTTTGGCCGTTTTAGGCCTTATTTATTTTGTGCCGTTTTTTGAAGAGAAGTTTAAAAATTTTCCAGAAATTTTGGGGTTAAAATCCGCTTGGGCCACAACTTTAGCCGCCCAAGTTGCCACCGCTCCTTTGATTATTTATAATTTTGGCCGCTTATCATTAGTTGGTCTATTTGTTAATTTGTTAGTCGTGCCCGTTGCTTCAATTTTAACCGTAGTTGGCAGCGTAGTTTTAATCTTAGTTCTTTTTTTGCCCGGCTTGGCTTTTTTTTTCTTATTGCCCTGGTTACTTTTGACTTATTTAATTAAAGTCGTAGAAATTTTTGCCGCCATTCCTTTGGCCGCTTTAAATTTGTAAGATTTATTGCTACTACTGAAGTTTTATTTTTTAATTATGACCAGATTAAAAAAGACAATTTTTAAATTTTATGGCGTCTTAGTCCTTACCCTGATATTAATTTTTATTTTTTTATTTTTTGAGTTGTCACCGCAAGATTTAAAATTTTACGTTTTTAATGTTGGTCAAGGGGATGCGATTTTTATCCGCACGATGAGCCGTTACAATATTTTAATCGATGGCGGGGCGGATAATTCCGTAGTTTATAAATTAGGTCAATATCTGCCATTCTATGATCGCCAAATTGATTTAATGATTTTGACTCATCCGCACTCTGACCATATTGTCGGCTTAGTCGAGGTTTTAAAAAGATATCAGGTAAAAAAAATTTTTACTACCGGCGTTTTGTATTCTTCGCCGGATTATTCCGCTTGGCAGAAAGCCATTGCCGAAAGACAAATCCCAGTTGAGATTATCGATAAACCAAGAGCCCTGATTATAAATAATGGGTCGAAACTAGAAATTCTATTTCCGGATCACAATTTGGAAAATAAAAAAATTAAAAACGTCAATAATGCCTCAATTGTGACTAAATTGATTTATGGTAAAATTGGCATACTTCTAATGGGGGATTATGAGGATGAGGAGAAGTTAGCTAAAACTAGTTGGGATTTGTCGGCCGACATTATAAAAATCGGCCATCATGGCTCAACCACTGCCAATGATCAGGAATTTTTAGCCAAAACAAATTCGGCCATCCGCATCCGGATACTATTTCTAATTTAGAAAGTTTAGGAGTAAAAATTTTTCGGACGGATTTAGCTGGTGATTTTTGCCAAAACTTGAAATAAAATTGGGATTTGCTATAATATCTATATCTAGACTATTAATAATTATCAAAAATAGGGCAAGAAAAATTTTCTTTTTGTTTTTAACCAAATATGGCCAATTCAACTGCTAAAATCCTAATCGTTGAGGATGATAAGATGCTTTTAGAAATGTATAATATTAAGTTTCAGGAGGCGGATTTGCCGGTTATTACTGCTCAAGATGGTTTAACCGCCCTGGAAGTGGTTAAGAAAGAATTACCAGCTGTTATTTTATTAGACGTGATGATGCCCAAAATGGATGGCTTTGCTGTTTTGACCGAATTAAAGAATGATCCCCAAACTAAAAATATTCCGGTATTGATGCTTTCGAATTTGGGTCAGCAAAATGATGTTAATAAAGGCAAAGAGTTAGGGGCGGATGATTATATTGTCAAAGCTTCAATGACGCCGACTCAAGTGGTGGAAAAAGTTAAATTATATTTGGGAAAGTAGGAAATAAAAATTAGGAAGTAGGAAAAATTCCTAATTCCCAGTTTCTAATTTCTAATCCCTAAAATATGTCTGATTTTAAAAAAGAAAGAACCGTAGTTTTAGTTAAGCCCGATGGCGTGAAGCGGGGACTGGTGGGCGAAGTGTTATCCCGTTTTGAAAAAATGGGTTTGAAGATTTTAGCTTTGAAAATGGTGGTAATTGATGAGACAATAGCCAAGAAACATTATCCCGAATCCCGCACTGAATTAATGAAAGCCATTGGGGAAAAAACTTTACAAACTTACGAGAAATATGGGCGAGATCCCAATGAAGAATTTGCTGACCTAAATCCGGTAGTAATCGGCAAAATGGTCAATAAATGGAATATTGATTTTATTACTTCAGGGCCGGTAGTGGCAATATTGCTGGAAGGCATCCATGCCATTGATAACGTCCGGTTGCTTGCGGGCCATACTTTGCCAGTATTTGCTGTGCCCGGAACTATCAGAGGCGATTATTCAATTGATTCACCGGCTTTGGCTAATGTTAAAAAACGAGCCGTTCGTAATATCATCCATGCCTCGGGAAATACCGAGGAAGCCAAATATGAAGAACAGCTTTGGTTCAAAAAAGGGGATATTATGGATAACTATAAAAGAACTGATGAGGATGTGATGTTTGAGTAGTTATATTGATTAGGTAGAATATAAAAAAATGGCTTTTTAAAGCCATTTTTTGTCTACTTTAATTAAATCGGTATTAGACAATGAAAGACAATGGTTTACCTATTCTTGACAATAGAGGACATTAAGTTGTACACTTAAAGTAAGTTTGACTATTAGTCACTAACTTTAATTCGCGTGTCTAATTACGGAATTCTCACTCTCGAAGAGGTTGCCAAGATAATGAAGGTAAGCCAAAAAACGGTCTACCGCTGGGTTGCTGCCCGCAAATTAAGGGCCGCTAAAATAGGCCATAAAACTTATCGGGTTTTTGAAAAAGACCTAATTAAGTTCATCAATGCTCACATGCAATGAACTTAATTAGGTCTTTTTAAATTTATGTCGCCATATTTAAGTCCAAACTATCGCTATCCAAGAAAGTCCAGACTGCAAAATTTGCGTGAAGCAGGTAAATTTTTAGGTTTGTCTATATTATCTATAATTTTAGTCTTGTTCATTTTGGGCTGGGTAGCCTATGCTTTTCAAGCTCAAGCAGCGGTAGCGCCCAGTCATCCCTTGGATCAGCTGATAGATTTAGGCAGCCCAGCAAAATAGCTAAAATCAGCTAGATTGTTTTAAAGACTTGACTATTTTTTTGGTTTATTCTAAGATAACGATATCAAAATTATGACTTTCATAAAGAGAGACATCATTATCGGCATTATCATCATTAGCCAGCCAATGGGTGGAAGTCTTTCTAGCATGTAAATTACCAAGCCAGACGATCGTAGAGACCTTCCACCCGGAAGGTTTTTTTGATTGTCTGGTTTGATGCAAAGATACTTAGAAAACAAGGAGGATCCTTTTATGAATACTTTGGGTACGATGAAGTGTTGGACGACGACAGCCGATCCCTGCGGGGATCATGTGTATCGGGTGCAATTCTTTGATTGTTTTGAACCCCAAAGAGAGCAATCTCATCATGATACTAACTTGGCCAAGGCGGTTGATGGTGCTCTGCGCAAATTCTTTGGGTTCTATACTGAAGAAGAACAGACTATAGTAGCTGCTTATTGGTCCAGCTGCCGGTCAGGTAATGGCTGCGTCAAATACCAGGTCAGGATCAAATTGAACTCTAATACTAAACTTTCGGCGTCGGCACCAAGTGAGGGAATGGCGATATTTATCGCGCTTTGGCGCCACTATTTATCCCATGAATCCAAGTTGGAGGGTTGTCTGGCGGGTACCCTAGGAAGACAAGCAAAAGCTCTTCTGTCCCAGGGAGCCTAAGGTGATGCCAAGCTAATCATGGTTCTTTGGATCCGACTACTGTGTATGTGTCTATACATGGTAGTCGGTCTTTTTTTACAGACGCGAATAACGCGAATGGCTGCGAATTACACTAATAATTTTGTCATTCGCGCTGATTCGGATTATTCGCGTTTGCCGTTGACAGCCTGTTTTTGATTTGTTAAACTTGGTATATGAAATCTATTGCTTACCAAACTTTGAACGTCGTAGTCGTCGTTACTAGCTTAAGGGCTAGGCGGTTTGGTATCTAAGCAATAGATAAAATCCAGCAAACCAGCTAGCCCAGAAGGCTAGTTTTTTGTTTAGTTATTTGATTGGTAAAGACCAATAAGGAGCGGAAAGAATGGATAAACTGAAGCCGGTAAAAACTTTGTCATTGAGCAAAGGAAAGAATGTCAAGTATCGTGGCATCAGTATTGCCCGAGAAAGGAGGAGTGGCTATCTCAAGATTAATGGTGCCGCCGACCCTAAGTGCGTTGAGTTTAGACGCAACGGAGGCGCATCAAGTGCTTGGTATTGTTTTGCCGTTTTGGTTGGCAACCAAGTATTGATCTTTGAAGGGCCGCAGACAGGGCCAGGTATGTTAGACCGACAAACTGTTTTAGCCGCTTGTCATTAGGCCGCGACATTCGCGCAAGGAGGAAACAGCAATGAATTCTGAACTTTCAGCAGGAGAAAGAAAGGCAATGGTCAGGTTTAATAACTACTGCGATGAAGCAGCTGCCTTGGAGCGAAAACTGAAAAATGGTGCGCCGACTGACAAACAGGCTAAACGGCGGTTCCGTCTTCAAGACATTCGAACTAGGCTTTTGCCCCAAGTAGTCAGGTTCCTTAGTTAGGACAATCTAGGCCCGATTTTCGAGGAAGGGAGATCGGGTCTTTTTTTATTTCTTGACATTTTTTTGGACTTGCGCTAACCTAATAATATCCTATGAAATCTTTTGCCAAACAATCTAGCTTACTGTTGTTAGCCTTGTTGTTAAGCCAGCCTTTGGGTGGAAGATTTGCTAGTGTTTAGCTAAAAAGCGTAGTTAGATAAATACCAGTCAGCCTTCACCCGGAAGGTTGTTTTGTTTATCTCGCCATAGTGGCGAGGTTTGGAGGGAGCGTCCTTTATAATAATGACAATGGAAACGGGTATCAAACTATGAGGAGATCAACGAATGTGTAGCAAAGAAGAAGAAGTTGAGATTAAGCTGAAAGATCCAGTGTTTCTTTTGAAACTGCTGGAAAAGCAGGCTCAAGATTTGGCCGGGTTAGCCAGTCAATTGTCTTTATCGGCTGAAAGTAGCGACGAAACACCGCGGCGAATTCGTCAGGAAAGGCGTTTCATGTTTATTCATGACTGGCTGGCGCCTTTTGTGGTGGCAAAGCTTCAGGAGCTGATTGCTGATGGGCAACTTAGCACTTCGGATTTAACCCGAGCATCGCAAGGGTTACTGCAGCAACTGACAATTCCTATGCCACGCCGGTGGCGGCTAAGGAATTTCCATCTTGACGTTGATGGGAATTGTACTTTGGTTGGCGTTGACCTTTTCTGTGACGCTAGGCGGTTCTGCGATACCGGCGGCCACGATAATGGTCTAGGCCCAATCAAGGCTGGCATTGCCGCTATTAGGCGAATTACTGGCGTTGAGTTGCCAATCAATGACCTGGTGATTACCCTGACGCCTCACCGTCGTTTCAGAGCCAAAGTAACAGTTTCCCTCAATGGTCAGGAAAAGACTTTTGGAGCAGTTGACTCCGAGCCTAACCGGGCAGTGCTGGTTGCTTATCTGGAGGCATTTACTGGGTTGCCGACTTTTCCTGAACCAGTGGTTGCTCCGTCTCGGCCAGTAGTGGGTTTGTAATCACTACGCCTGTTGTCACAATCAAGGACTTGTCTTCGGACCGGTCCTTTTCTTTTATTTGTTTGACAGAAATTTTAAACCTGCTAAACTGGGTATATGGATAAATGCTTCAACTCAACTTACCCCGTTCCGCCAACTTTGCCTTAGGAAGTTGGGTTATTTAGCGTTATAAATAAATAGCAATAGAAAATAAGATAGCCCAACTTTCCGGGCTGTTTTTTGTTTTGCCAAAACAGGGTGTTGCTCAGCCGAAAGCCGCAAGGTCTGTAGGTCCTTTTAGGAGGGAGCATTTCAGCTCTACTGAAACACGTTGGTTCGAATCCAACCACCCTGACCAGTAAATTCCTAGCCTAAGCTAGTTGCCCTTTGTTGCCCTAAGTCACTGACTTGGGGCCTTTTCTTTGGGGTAAAAAGAGTTTATAATGTATGAGTGATTTAATTTTTTTATGATTAAGGTAGATAGTCTAACCAAAAAATTTGGGGATTTCATTGCCGTTGATAATATCTCGTTTAACGTTAATAAAGGAGATATTTTTGCTTTTTTAGGACCCAACGGCGCGGGCAAAACCACGACGATTAAAATGCTCACCACTTTGCTTTTGCCAACCAGCGGAAAAATTTCAGTTAACGGCCATAATCCTTTAACTCATCAAGACGCAGTGCGTCATTCTTTTGGCATTGTTTTTCAAGATCCAAGTTTGGACGATGAATTAACGGCTTGGGAGAATATGGAATTTCACGGGGTCTTATACGGAGTTGCCAAAAAGATTCGCCGGCAGCGGATTGAAGAAATGTTGAAATTTGTCGAGCTTTGGGACCGCAAAGATGAACTGGTCAAGAAATTTTCCGGTGGGATGAAGCGGCGGCTGGAAATCGCCCGGGGCCTGATTCATCATCCGCAAATTTTATTTTTAGACGAGCCAACTTTGGGCCTAGATCCGCAGACGCGAAATCATATTTGGAATTATATTAAAGATTTAAACCAAAAAGAGGGGATGACGGTATTTTTTACCACTCACTACATGGAAGAAGCAGATCGGGCCGCCAAGAAAGTGGCAGTAATTGATCACGGTAAAATTATCATTTTAGGAACGCCCTCTGAGCTAAAACAAAAAACTGGCAAAGAATCTTTAGAAGATGCGTTTTTGGCTTTAACCGGTCGGACAATCCGGGAAGAAGAAGTCGGAGCGACACAGCGGCTGCGTGATCACCGCCGAGCTTGGCGTCATTAAATCACCTCTCTGGAGGGGAAGTAAGAAAAATATGAAGGTAATCTATATTTTGTGGCTGCGACAACTTAAACGGTATCTACGCTCCAAGGCAAGAATGATTGGTTCGCTTGGCCAGCCGCTTTTGTTTTTATTGGCTTTGGGTTTTGGCTTTGGTCCGATTTATCAAAAAGCCGGAGAAGGCAGCTACCTGCAATTTCTTGGCCCCGGCGTAATTGCCATGGCCATAATTTTCACGGCAATTTTTACCGGCATTGAAATCATTTGGGACAGGCAGTTTGGCTTTTTAAAAGAAACTTTGGTGGCGCCGGCTTCGCGTTTCCAAATCATGATTGGCCGAACAATGGGCGGGGCAACTGTTGCCACTCTTCAGGGCATTATCGTTTTTTTAATGACTTTGGTGGTGGGTTTTCGGCCGACTGATTTACTGCTTTTGCCGCTCGCTTTAGTTTTTATGATTTTAATTGCTTTAGTTTTTACGGCTTTTGGCACGGCCATTGCGACAATGCTGCAGGATATGCAAGCCTTTCCGATCATCATGAATTTTTTGATCATGCCAATCTTTTTTCTTTCCGGAGCTTTATTTCCTTTGGAAAGTTTTCCCGCACCAATTGTTACTGCCACCCGTCTCAACCCGCTAGTTTATGGTGTTGATGGATTGCGTGGGGCTTTAATTCAAGGCGCTCATCTGGGATTATTAACTGATTTTATTGTTTTGAGTTTAATTACTTTAGGGCTCTTGGCTCTTGGCAGCTATCTTTTTTCTAAAATAGAAGTTTAGTATGATCACAAACATCATCGACATTTTAGCCGGTATCGTTGTTGCCATTATTAATCTGATCGGCTACCCGGGCATCTTTTTTTTAATGCTAATTGAAAGCTGCGGCGTGCCCATGCCTTCAGAAGTGATTATGCCGTTTTCCGGATTTCTGGTTGAAGCGGGCAAGTTGAATTTCTGGGCAGTAGTTTTTATTGGGACAGTTGGTAATCTGGTTGGGTCACTGCTGGCTTATCTGATTGGTTTTAAGGGCGGCCGGCCGGTGATTGAAAAATACGGCAAATATTTGTTAATTTCCAAACATGATTTGGATCTGGCCGATTATTGGTTTTCCCATTATGGTCAATTGACGGTTTTTTTTGGCCGGCTCCTGCCGGTGGTTAGGACTTATATTTCTTTTCCGGCCGGGATTGCCAAAATGGATATAAAGAAATTTTCTTTTTACACCTTTATTGGCGCTTTGCCTTGGAGCTTGCTTTTTGCTTGGTTAGGGGTGAAAATGGGGGATAATTGGGAACTGATTCGGGAGAAATTACATAATTTTGATCTGGTAATTTTAGTTTTAGTTATTTTAGCAATCGCTTTATACATTTGGCGGCATATTCGGCTCTCCCGGAAATTCTCTTGACCCGCCTTCGCGACAGGTCCCATAGTCGGCATTAAGGCAGGATGAGTGGAAGTTTTCAAATATATATGAATATTGAAAATTAAGTCTGCTACGGCGGGCGAGATGAAGATCGATTCAGTTAAACTAGGATAAATAAGCCATAATGCTTGGTAGCGGAATATTCCCACAGTTTTCTTGACAATATTCAAATAATAAGATAAGCTACAAATATCCTATGCAAAAGATACAAGCCACCCTCTCGACTTCGCTCGAGACAAAAAAATGGTTTTTCAGCTTTTTCTTTTATACTGACCGGTAGTCAGGTAGCTTGTATTTTGCTAAAAATAGGCCAAAATCAATAAAAAGAAAAGCTAACTGATCTACTGATAAATGGTCAGTTTTTTTGTTGTCTGATTTTTAGCAGGCGGTTCAATCGCTGGCTAGAAATCAGGCAATAACTGGCTTGAAAAGAAATCGGAGGGGCAATGGCGCTCTTTGAAAATCGAAATAGCAAGTAACCTTCAGGAAGGGAGAGTTTAAGTATGTTGAAACTAGGGTATTTAGGTCCGGCAGGTACTCACTCGCATTTGGCCGCAGCCGAATGGTCAAGTCAAGCGCACGAGTTAGTTCCCTTTAAGTCTATTCCAGCTTTGCTGGAAGCTTTCGGGTCACACCAAGTGGCTCGGGTCATCGTGCCGCTGGAGAATTCGTTGGAAGGCGAAGTTATTCCGACGATTGACTGGCTAATGAAGCATGCGGGTACTAACTCTGCCCAGATTACGGCTGAATTGTTTCTGCCGGTGATTCAAGCCCTAATGGCTAAGCCCGGAGCAACGCTTGAGCAAATCCATCGAGCAGTTTCTCATCCCCAAGCTTTGGGTCAATGCCGGCGGTCCATCACCGACAACCATTGGGAAGAAGAAGCTGCTGCCAGCACCGCGTTGGCCGCCAAACAAGTGGCTGAAGGGTCTGATCTGACAGTGGCGGCGATTGGTTCGAGCAAGGCCGCTGAAGTCTACGGTTTGCAGGTTCTCGAGCCAGACATTGGAGACGAGCCCAACAATTGGACGCGTTTTGTTGTGCTCGGTGGTCCGGCACCGAAACCCAGTGGCGACGATAAGACAACAATCTTTTTTGTCACTAATAACGTTCCGGGGGCATTACATCTGGCGCTGGCGCCGTTTTCGGTCTTAGGCATCAACTTGACCAAGATTGCTTCTCGGCCAATTAAGACGGAATCCTGGAAGTATGTCTTCTGGGTTGATGCCGATGGTGATCAAAATGACGCTGCCTTGAATGTCGCCATCAACCGGCTGCGAGATGCTTTTGCCTGGCAGGTAATTGTCGCGGGATCATATCCCAAAGGTAAACAACCGGTCGTTCAGACCAAGGAGGCGTAGTAACATGTTCGTTTACTTGCGTGGCGATGCTGCTAATGAGCAAGTCAGTCGAGTGCAAGAGGAAGTCTTGGCGGCTGGCTTTAAGAAAGCCGTGATGAATCCCGGTCAAGAAGTAAGTGTGGTGAACTGCATTGGTGCCGTTCCACATGAGAAGAAACTGACGTTACGGGAGTATCTTCTCACATTACCTGGTGTGACTGACGTGGTGATTGCCAAAACGCCGTTTCGTCTGACATCGCTGCTGTCCCACCCGGAAGAATTTACCGTGCCGCTTAATGGCATTGCCATCGGCGGCAATCAGCCGCTGGTTGTCATGGCCGGTCCTTGCTCAGTAGAGTCTGAGGAGCAGATTCTTTCGGCGGCTCAAGCAGTAAAGCAGGCCGGTGCCAAAGTCTTACGTGGCGGCGCTTTTAAGCCGCGCACTTCGCCTCATCTTTTTCAGGGATTAGGCGAGGAAGGGCTTAAACTTTTGGCTCTGGCTCGCGAACAGACTGGTTTGCCGATTGTCACTGAAGTGACGACACCCGAATTAGTCGGTTTGGTGGCTAAACATGCCGATGTCCTGCAAATTGGTGCGCGCAACATGCAGAATTACCAATTATTGCTTGCCGTTGGGCAGACTGACAGGCCAGTCATTCTGAAGCGTGGTTTGGCTGCCACCATAGATGAATGGCTGCAGGCAGCCGAGTATGTGGTTTCCGAAGGGAACTCTCGGGTGATTCTTTGCGCCCGTGGTGTTCGCGGCTTCGATGGCGGCTACACTCGCTTCACGGCTGACATTGACGCGATTCCAGTCGTTAAAGGCTTAACTCACCATCCGGTGATGTTTGATCCAAGTCATACTGCCGGCAATCGCGAATTGGTGCCGAGTATCGCTTTGGCTGCCGTGGCGGCTGGTGCCGACGGACTGCTGATTGAGGTTCATCCGAACCCCGACGAAGCCCGAAGTGACGGTCCGCAATCTCTTTACCCCGGTCAGTTTGCTGCTTTGATGCAGCAGATTAAGGCAGTTGCTGCCGCTGTTAATCGAGCCGTGTGATCGCTTGATCGCTTGCTCGTTTCCATAGATTGGTCCGGAGTGCTTCGGTACTCTGGACTTTTTTTATTCTCAAATTTTTGACAGCGCTTTTTGGGGATGCTAAAATAAAAGTGAACTTCACTTCCCCAAGTTGGCATAAGTTTTGGGACAACCTTTGAGAGTAGGGATTCTAAATTGGTACTGACTGCGGTCGGGAGCCTGCGAACCCAAAGGTCAAATACAGATACAGACAATCTCACGTTAAGGTGTCTAATCATGCTTTAAAAGTTTGATTGTCTGACACGGCCGGCTTTCATTCAGCCAAAATCTTTGGCCAATTAGAAGTGAAGTTCTGAAGTTGGAAAACAAACCCTAACTTGCAGGTTTGTTTTTTTGTGTATATGATGATAACATCGAGCCGTAGCGAAGTTGGCTATCGCGCATGCATGGCCCCGCACTAAAATTTATCTTCATCGGGGTGTAGCTCAGTTGGCTAGAGCGCGCGCATGGGGTGCGTGAGGTCGCAGGTTCAAGTCCTGTCACCCCGATAAATTTTAGTGCGGGATAAAGGTGCATGCTTGCCCCGCCCTTTTGGCGCACTTTACCTATTTAAATAATAAAACTAAGGCGGAGCCGATCACAATATTTAGTAAAATAGATCAATTGGCGCTGAATGGAAAGGGCGGGGAGACCGCGGGTTCGAGTCCCGCCGGCCCGACCAAATTTTCTAGTGATGTTTTTTCTTTACCCTTTTGGTTTTTTAGTAATGTAGTATCAAAAATATTTAGATAACAAAAAAACTAAGTATTCTTCCATAAGCTAAAAGCTATAAGCTTAATGATTACTTAGTTTTTTTCTTGCTTAAAGTTCTCAGGCAGCTGGTGCAAATGGTCATTCTTTTGCCGCCAATTTTTTTGGCTTGCAGATTCAGCTTCTGGCGGCGGATAGTTTTGATGTTGGAATGGCTTTTCCAGTTTGCCTTAAGCGGCTCGCGGCCACAGATGTCGCAGGTCGGCATAAGTTCATTGATTACTATTTAATGAAGCAATAATAGCAGATATATTTAAAAAAGACAAGTATTGTGTTATGATGTAGGTATTATGGAAGCCTTATCTTTTATTATTTACGTCGTTGCTTTCTTGCTGGCGGTGATTTTTCACGAGGTGGCTCATGGATTCGTGGCCAATCATTTTGGTGATGATACGGCCCGTATTTCCGGCCGTTTGTCTTTGAATCCGCTGGTCCACGTTGATCCGATTGGTTCAATCATTGTGCCGCTGCTTTTATTACTTTCGAATTCCGGTTTTCTTTTTGGCTGGGCAAAACCGGTGCCAGTCAATCCTTATCGCCTTAGGGGCGGTGCGGTTTCTTACCGCTGGGTTACTCTTGCCGGGGTTTTGACCAACCTTGTCTTGGCGGTACTGGCGGCGATAGTCTTGAAAGTGACCACTCAATATTTAGGCTTTACTTTCAATAACCTGGGCGTGGTGTTTTTTACCGCTGTTTTACAAATTAATATCGTTTTGGCCGTTTTCAATTTTTTACCTTTGCCGGGGTTTGACGGGTTTAATTTTTTGACCACTTTCCGGCCCATTGCGAGTTTTTTAACCAAAACCCCCTTGCTCAACCCTTTATTTTTAGCTCAGTATGGGCTGATTATTTCCATTTTACTTTTGTTTTTATTAATGCCCTTTATCAGTGATATTTTTAATTTTATTTTTGGCTTATTTGTAAGACTTTTTGGTTTATAAAATTAAAGCCTTGACTTGTCGGGAATTATTAGTTAGTATACTTTTGTATTAAATCACTGCCTTTAAGGCAGGTTTATTTTCAAGAAGCTAGAGGAAAAATAAGCATTATGCCAACAATTAGCCAATTAGTTAAAAGAAAACGGCAGTCAAAGCCTAAAAAAGCCAAGACGCCGGCTTTGCGTTTGGTCGCCAATACTTTAAGGCGGAAAAAGAAAGAAAATCCCAAAGGGGCCGGTTTTAAACGCGGCGTCTGTGTAAAAGTTACTACCACTACTCCGAAAAAACCGAATTCCGCTTTAAGAAAAATTGCCCGGGTTCGGCTTTCTAACGGGATGGAAGTGACTGCTTATATCCCCGGTGAAGGTCATAATTTACAAGAACATTCAATAGTTTTAATCCGCGGCGGTCGAGTTAAAGATTTGCCGGGAGTCAGATATCATATCGTTCGCGGTGTCTATGATACAACCGGCGTCGAAGGCCGCCGGCAAGGTCGAAGTTTATATGGAGCAAAAAGAAGTACTCAATAAAATTTTATAATTTATGCGCGGAAAAACTCCAAAACGAACAATTACGCCGGATGCAAGATATAAAAGTGTTAATATTGCCCGGTTTATCAATCATATTATGCGCCGGGGCAAAAAAGCGACGGCTCAAAAGGTAGTTTATGATTGTTTCGCTGTCATTAAAGAAAAAACCAAAAAAGATCCGCTTGAGATTTTTGATGGCGCCATTAAAAATGTTGGTCCGGAAGTTGAGGTTAAATCTCGGCGAATCGGCGGCGGTAATTACCAAATTCCGATTGCCGTGGTCGGTGAGAGAAGATTGGCTTTAGCTTTTCGCTGGATAATCAATGCGGCAGCGGCCCGTAAAGGGGTGCCGATGAGTCAGAAGTTAGCAGATGAAATAATCGCGGCTTACAACAAAGAAGGCGCCGCCATTAAAAAACGCCAAGATACTTACAGGATGGCTGAAGCCAACCGAGCCTTTGCTCACTTCGCCAGGTAAAGTCGAATTTCATATTTATGCCTAGGGAATATCCCTTAGAAAAAACCAGAAATATTGGCATTATTGCCCATATCGACGCCGGCAAAACTACAGTAACCGAGCGTATTTTGTTTTACACCGGAAAAAAGCATAAAATCGGCGAGGTCCATGAGGGCGAAGCAGAAATGGATTGGATGGAGCAGGAGCGGGAGCGGGGGATTACGATTACTTCGGCGGCAACGACTTGTTTTTGGGCGCCGCGGGGCGAAGAAAAAAATCAGTGCCGAATTAATATCATTGATACCCCGGGCCACATCGATTTTACGGCTGAAGTCCAGCGGTCATTGCGGGTCTTGGATGGCGGCGTTGTCGTCTTTGACGGTGTGGCCGGCGTGGAACCGCAATCGGAAACCGTTTATCATCAGGCGGAAAAATTCAAAGTGCCCTTGATGGGTTTTGTGAATAAAATGGATCGCACCGGCGCAAATTTTTATGCTGATTTGGAAAGTATCAGAGAACGTTTAGCCAAACATGCTTATCCGATACAGCTGCCAATTGGCGCCGAGGAAAATTTTAAAGGCGTCGTTGATTTATTGACTCAAGAAGCTTTCATTTACAGAGACGACTTAGGAAAGGAAGTGGAAAAAACGGAAATTCCCGCCGATTTGAAAGAAAAAGTTGGATTTTATCGGAGTGAACTGCTTGAAGCAATCGTCCAGCATGACGAAGAATTAATGAATAAATATTTAGACGGTAAAACGATTGAGATTGACGCTTTTAAGCGGGTCTTACGGCGATTGACGATTGATAATGAAATTATGCCGATTTTAGTGGGTTCGGCTTTAAAGAATAAAGGTATCCAGTTGCTTTTGGATGCTGTTTGCGATTATTTACCCAATCCTTTAGATATTCCGCCAGTCAAAGGTTTTAATCCGAAAAAGCCCGATATTGAAGAAATCAGAAAAGCCGATGATAAGGAGCCATTTACGGCTTTAGCCTTTAAGATTGCCGCCGATCCCTTTGTCGGCAAGCTTTGTTTTTTCCGGGTTTATTCGGGAGTCCTTGAGGCGGGTTCTTATGTTTTAAACTCCTCAACGGGCAAAAAAGAAAGAATCGGCCGGATTGTCCAAATGCATGCTAATCATCGCGAAGAAATCAAAGAGGTGTATGCCGGTGATATCGCCGCCGCCGTTGGCTTGAAAGATACTTTTACCGGCCATACTTTATGCGATGAATCCAAGCCAATCGTTTTAGAATCAATTGTTTTCCCCGAGCCGGTAATTTCCGTTGCCATTGAACCCAAGACCAAGGCCGACCAAGAAAAAATGGGTATTGCCCTGTCAAAATTAGCAGAAGAAGACCCCACTTTCCGGGTTCGGGGCGATGAAGAAACAATGCAGACGATTATTTCCGGCATGGGCGAGCTTCATTTGGAAGTTATTGTTGACAGAATGAAGCGCGAATTCAAAGTTGAAGCTAACGTTGGTAAACCCCAAGTTGCCTACAAAGAAACCATTAAGGCGTCAGCTGAAGCCGAAGGTAAATATATTCGTCAATCTGGCGGCCGTGGTCAGTATGGCCATTGTTGGCTAAGGATTGAGCCAAAAGGCAGAGGCGAGGGCTTTGAATTTATTGATGAAATCAAGGGTGGAATAATCCCGCGGGAATATATTCCGGCGATTCAAAAGGGGGTTAAAGAAGCAATGGATAGGGGGGTGATTGCCGGTTATCCTTTGATTGATTTGCAAGCGGCAGTTTATGATGGCTCGTTTCATGAAGTTGACTCTTCGGAAGCAGCTTTTAAGATTGCCGGTTCGCTGGCTTTGCAAGAGGCGGTCAAAAGAGCCAATCCCATTCTTTTAGAGCCAATTATGAGAGTTGAAATTATCACGCCGGAAAAATTTATGGGTGATGTAATCGGCAATATAAATTCCAAACGAGGACAGATTGAAGAAATGCGTGATCGAGGCCAATCAAAAGTGATTGATGCCAGAGTTCCTTTGGCGGAAATGTTTGGTTATGCGACCGAATTACGATCAATGACTCAAGGCAGAGCTTCTTATACTATGGAATTTGATCATTATGCCGAAGTACCGGCCAATGTTACCGAAGAAATAAAAAGCGGCCGCGAGGGCCGATCAAGACGCTAGAAAAATCATAAAGTATCCGGAGGGTAAAGCTGAATAGATAATTTATGAATCAAGATTTCAAAAAAATTATTGATTTAATCAACCGGACCGGGGATAATTGTATTGTTTTGGATGAGAGTGGAAAGCCGGCCTATGTTATTGCCACCTTTGAGAATTATCAGAAGCTGGTTTTGGGCAAGTCAGAAGTGGTCGGTTTAAGCGAGGATGAGCTGTTAGAGAAGATTAATCGTGATATTGCGATTTGGAAAACGAATCAGGAAGCGGAAAATTTAGTTAATTGGCAGACTATTGAAAGTGGAATTAAAGAAGGAAAGACAGTTGATAACAATTCGTTTTTAAAACTCGAGCAAAATTCGCTTAATCAAGCTAAAAATCAGCCAAAAGAGAGTAAAGAGGACGAGAATTATTATTTTGAACCCATTGACTAATGTTGACAAATGTCGAAAATTTGTTATATACTCAAAAGTGCTTTGTAATTTAGTATTTTTAATCATTAAATAATAAGACATTAATCGCGATCCGCCTTGACTATCCTTCAAAAAAGGCTGGCTCACAAAAGATCGCAAAAGAAGGACAATTATGGCTGAAAAATTTGACCGAACTAAGCCGCATCTTAATGTAGGGACAATTGGTCATGTTGACCATGGTAAAACTACATTAACGGCAGCGATTTTACAGTATTTACATCACAAGGGTTTTAAATCTCAACAAAAAACGGTTGACCAGATTGATAACGCCCCCGAAGAAAAAGAACGTGGTATTACTATTGCCACGGCTCATGTTGAGTACGAAAGTGAAAAGAGGCACTATGCTCATATTGATTGTCCCGGCCATGCTGACTATGTCAAAAACATGGTTACCGGCGCAGCTCAGATGGATGGTGCTATTTTGGTTGTTGCCGCAACCGATGGGCCAATGCCCCAAACCCGCGAACATATTTTATTAGCCCGCCAGGTCGGTGTACCCGCCATGGTGGTTTTTCTTAATAAAGTTGATCAAGTCAAAGACCCAGAATTAATTGATTTGGTTGAAGAAGAAGTCAGAGATCTGCTCAAAAAATATGAATTTCCCGGTGATGAAATCCCGGTAATTCGCGGTTCGGCTTTAAAGGCTTTGGAAAATCCGACTGATCCGGAAGCCACCAAATGTATAGAGGAATTAATCAAAGCCGTTGATTCATATATTCCCGAGCCAGTCCGTGATATTGATAAACCATTTTTGATGGAAATTGAAGATATCTTTTCCATTGAAGGCCGAGGCACCGTAGTCACCGGTCGAATTGAAAGGGGAATCATCAAATTGAATGAAGAAGTGGAGCTTGTTGGTTTGCGCCCCACTCAAAAAACCGTTGTTACCGGAATTGAGATGTTCAATAAATCTTTGGATGAAGGCCGGGCCGGGGATAATGCCGGTATATTACTCAGAGGAACCAAAAAGGATGAAGTCGAACGCGGCCAGGTTCTGGCTAAACCCGGAACAATTACGCCTCACGCCGAATTTGCCGGCAAAACCTATATTTTAACCAAAGAAGAAGGCGGCCGCCACAGCCCATTCTTTAAGGGTTATAAGCCGCAGTTCTATATCGGTACGGCTGATGTCACAGGTGAAGTGGAATTGCCTGAAGGCGCCGAAATGGTGATGCCAGGAGATACCGTTGATGTTAAGATTAAGTTGATTAAACCAGTTGCCTTGGAAGAAAAACAGCGGTTTGCTATTCGTGAAGGCGGCCGGACTATTGGTGCTGGTTCCGTGACTAAGATTATTAAATAATAAAAAGCGGTGGTGGCAGGCAAAGGGCTTGCCACCACCATTAAATAAGTTCTTTCTAATAACATGGTAGCAATTAAGAAAATTCCAGTTTCTTCTCGCCGGCCAGATGAAGAGGCCGAAGAGAGCAAACAAAAAATCAGAATTAAAATCAGGGCTTACGATCATAAAATTATTGATCAGTCAACCAAAACGATCATGGACACGGTTGAAAGAACTGGCGCTAGAATTTTAGGCCCGGTTCCTTTACCAACGGAGAAGAAAAAATATACGGTTTTACGATCTTCTTTCGTCCATAAAGATTCCCGAGAACAGTATGAGATGCGGATCCACAAGCGGCTATTGGACATTTTAGATCCCTCGCCAAAAACAGTTGATTCATTGCAGAATTTGAATTTACCCGCCGGAGTGGATGTGGAAATCAAGATGGTATAATTAGCTTTTAGCTGGCAGCTTGTAGCTTGTAAGATTTTCGAAGAAGCTATAAACTAGCAGCTAAAAGCTCCAGGTTGTAAGCTAGCAATTAATCTTTGAAAATATAGAGAAAGCTCCGACACGATGCTAATGATGCGAATAACCATATTAGTATCATTCGTATGTATTCGTAGATTGGCATCGGCGGAAAACCTCTATAATTTCAGGTGATTATTAATTAAGGAGATTAACAATTCTAAAAAATAAAAGCCAAACAATTCGCCAGCAGATTTAATCTGGCTTTTTGAGGCAGATTTTTTATTAGCGATGCTAATGAATGCGAATGGCATGCGAATGTTGCGAATATTTGTATCATTCGCATACATTCTTAGATTAGCATTATATTTTATCCGATTTAGTCCAATCTAAAAACTGACATTAGCTAGAAATTAATTAATCAATATGGCCAAATTCATTCTTGCAGAAAAAAAGGAAATGACCCAGAAATTCACGGAAGACGGAACAGTAATTCCGGTGACTAAGGTATTGGCGGGGCCTTGCGTTGTGACTCAGTTAAAAACCGATAAAAAAGACGGCTACACGGCGGTCCAGGTCGGTTTTGGTTTAAAAAAGAATTTAGCCAAGCCGATTTCCGGCCATTTAAAAAATTTAGGGAGCTTTCGCTATTTAAAAGAATTTAGAATTATTGACCAAGAAGCCAAAAAATTGGCCTTGGGCGATAAAATTACTGCAAAAATTTTTCAAGCCGGTGATTTAGTTAAAGCCACGGGAACTAGCAAGGGCCGCGGGTTTCAGGGAGTAGTGAAGCGTCACGGTTTTCATGGCAGTCCGGCGACTCATGGTCATAAAGATCAATTGCGGCATTCTGGTTCGATTGGCGCCGGCGGCGTCCAGCATGTTTTTAAAGGCGTGAGAATGGGCGGCCGGATGGGTGGCGGCCAAGTCACGATAACAAATTTGGAAATTATTGAAGTTGACCCGGAAAAGAATGAAATTTTTATCCGCGGCGCCGTACCTGGCGCAAAAAGTAATTTACTTTTGATTTCTGGCATTGGTGATTTAATCCTTGAGGTTGAAGAAAAGAAATCAGAGATCGGAATGGCAAAGGCTGAAGAAAAAGAACCGAAATTAGAAACTGCTAAGGTAGAAACTGCTAGTGAAGTTGCCAAAGAAGATCCTGAAAAAACCAAATAATTATGGCCAAAGCAACGGTTTACAATCAACTGGGAGAAAAACTCAAAGAAGTGGAGTTAAATCCAAAAGTTTTTGGTTTGGAGATAAAGCCAGAATTAATCCAGCAAGCGGTTGTCAGTCAGCAAGCCAATCGAAGGCAGAATCTAGCCCATACCAAAGGCCGGGGGGAAGTCCGCGGTGGTGGCCGCAAGCCTTGGCGCCAGAAAGGAACCGGGCGGGCTCGTCACGGTTCAATTCGTTCGCCTTTATGGCGGGGCGGGGGAATTACCTTTGGTCCGACCAAGGATCAAAATTATTCGTTAAAGATTAATAAAAAGGCCAAGCGTAAGGCGATTTTAATGAGTTTATCCGACAAAGCCAATAATCAAAAAATAATTTTATTAGATAAATTGGAATTGGATGAAGCCAAAACCAAAAAGTTTTTTAAGATTTTGTTAAACCTGAAATTAAGAGAAGCCAAAGGCAAGAAAAAAACCGCTAAAAAAGAAGAAAAGGTCATTGAAAAGAAAACAGAAAAACCAGAGAAAGTTAAGAAAAACAAAGAAAAAGGCATTTTATTGGTCTTGCCGAAAAAAGATGAAAAAATCCAAAGAGCGGCTCGGAATATTCCAAGGCTTTCTGCCATTCAGGCGAATAGTTTGAATGTTTTTGCCATTTTACAGCAGCAATATCTATTAATGCCGCTTGATTCCTTAGCCGAGATTGAAAAAACTTTTGTTTCCGTTGCCAGCCAGCCAGGCGGTGGCGCCAAAGGATAAAAACAATATGGGAATTTTTGATAAATTTAAAAAAGTAAAAAAAGAAGACGCCAAAAAACTGAGTCCGGCCGCAGCAGTTATTAAAGATGATAAGGCTAAAAAAGAGGAAGTCAAAAAAGACAAAAAAGTGACTGAACCAAAAGCTAAAGTCGAGTCGGGCGCCTTAAAAGAAACTAAAGCGCCAGCGGCCAAGGCCGGTGAACTCAAAGGTAAGACGGCTTTGGCCTATCGAGTTTTGATCAAACCTTTAATTACGGAAAAAGCCAGCGATTTGGGGCCGTTGAACAAATATATTTTTGCCATCAATCCAAAAATGAATAAAATTGAAGTTAAAAAAGCAATTCGCACGATTTATAATGTTGAACCAGTCAAAGTTAATATTTCCAATTTTTCCGGCAAAAATGTCCGCTATGGCCGAATTCAAGGTAAAACAAAGAGTTGGAAGAAAGCAATTATCACTTTAAAATCCGGCGATAAAATTGAAGTTTATGAGGGAGTCTAAATTAGTAATTATAAATTAAATTTGTGGCAATAAGAATTTACAAACCAACCACTCCTGGCCGCCGACAGACATCGGTTGATACTTTTTCTGATGTTACCAACAAAAGACCCGAGAAAAAATTAGTTATGATTAAACGCAAAACTGGTGGCCGGAATTTCAGTGGCCGGATTACTGTTCGTCATCGGGGCGGGGGAGCTAAGCAGTATTATCGTTTAATTGATTATAAGCAGAATAAGTATGATATGCCTTCGATAGTTGAAGCGATTGAATATGACCCAAACCGCAAAGCCAGAATTGCTTTATTAAAATACCAAGACGGTCAAAAGTATTATATCATTGCGCCAGTTGATTTAAAAATTGGAGACCAGGTTATTTCCTCAACTACCCGAACCGAGATTAAACCCGGTAATCGGATGCCTTTGGAATATTTACCTTTAGGTTCATTAATTTATAATATTGAAATCAGTCCCGGCCGAGGAGCCCAGTTAGTTCGGACGGCCGGCTCAGTGGCCAAGCTAATGGCAGTTGAAGGTGAATACGCAACGATAAAAATGCCTTCTTCGGAAATACGATTGATTTCTAAAAAATCTTTGGCGACTTTAGGTCAAGTTTCTAACCCCGATGCCATGCATCTTCGGATCGGCAAGGCCGGGAGGAAAAGACATATGGGAATTAGGCCAACGGTCCGCGGTAAAGTCATGAATCCGGTTGATCATCCTCATGGCGGCGGTGAAGGCCATAATCCGATTGGGATGAAAGCGCCCAAAACTCCCTGGGGTAAAAAAGCTTTAGGGGTGCTTACCCGTAAGAAAAATAAATATTCTAATAAATTTATTATCAAACGTCGGCATAAGAAAAAAAGAAAATAATTAAAACTTAAATATTATGTCAAGAAGTTTAAAAAAAGGTCCATACATCAATGAAAGATTATTGGCGAAATTAAGAAAGCTCAAACCGGGCGATAAAACAATAGTTAAAACCTGGGATCGGGCTTGTATGATTACGCCGGAGATGGTTGGCTATACCATTGGTGTTCATAATGGCCGGGATCATATTTCGGTTAATATTGTTGAAAATATGGTTGGCCATCGTTTAGGTGAGTTTTCGCCAACGAGGAAGTTTGTCGTTCACGGTGGTAAAATGGCTAAGGAACAAGAGCGGGCGGCCGCGTCTAAAGCTGCCGATGAGCGGAAAAAGGCAACCGATTCAGCCGAAAAGAAATAGTTTAAAAGCTAAATATGGAAAAAACCAAAGATAAAAAATTTGATAATAAGGTGACTAAGGCTAAACCCGATTTTAAGGAAGCTGAAAAGCGGCAACTGCCAAAGATTAAAAAAGACAAAAAAGCGGTAACGGAAATTAAAGCTTCAGCCAGATTTATTCACGTGGCACCAAGAAAAGTTAGGTTGGTCATTAATGAACTGAAAGGCCTGGAAGCGGTCAAGGCTTTGGAGTATTTAAAGTTTGTTAATAAAGCTGCCGTAAGACCGGTGACTAAATTAATCAATTCAGCCTTGGCCAATGCAGAAAACAATTTTCAATTGGACAAAAAAGATTTGTATATCAAGACAATAACTGCCAACGATGGGCCGATTTTGAAGCGATGGCGGCCGCGGGCCCATGGCCGTTCTGCTCCGATCCGAAAAAGAACCAGTCATATTGAGTTAATTTTAGGCGTTAAGGCCGGAGCTAAACATAAAGCAATCGCTCAGAAAGAAACTAAAAAATCAGAAGAAGCAGAAGAAGTAAAGATATTGAAACCGGAAGAAGTGAAAAAAGAAATATCCAAGACGCTTAGTAAAGGTCCGCAAGAAAAAGGGAAAACTGACAAAGGTTTTTTCCGAGGAATTTTTCAGCGCAAGACCGGTTAATTAATTAAAGTTTATAAGTCGGTATGGGACAAAAAGTACATCCAAAAATATTTCGTATCGGTGAGCTTTACAGCTGGAATTCCAAATGGTTTTCTCGGCGGGATTATGCTAAATTTTTGCGGCAAGATATCTTAATTAAGAAATTTTTAAAGCAGGCCCTTAAAGAAGCCGCCGTGGCTCAGATTGAAATTGAAAGATCGCCAGCGACCACCACGATAATTATCCATTCGGCTAAACCCGGTGTTATTATCGGTCGCGGCGGCCAAGGGGTTGAAGAATTAAAAAAGAAAATCCTTAAGCAATTTCTTGATCCAAAGACAAGTTTGAATATCAATATTAAAGAAGTTACCAATCCTAATTTATCGGCTGAATTAGTGGCTCAATCAATGATTGCCGATATAGAGAAAAGAGTCCCTTATCGGCGGGTAATGAAGCAAGCGATTGGCCGGGTTGAAAAAACAGAGGCTAAGGGTGTTAAGACAATTGTTGCCGGTCGGCTTAACGGGGCAGAAATCGCGCGATCGGAAACTTTATCTTCCGGTAATTTACCTTTACATACTTTACGGGCTGATATCGATTATGCCCGGGGAATTGCCCAGACAACTTACGGGACGATTGGAGTAAAAGTTTGGATCTACAAAGGGCAAGTATTCAGAAAGGATAGGGAACCGAATAATAAGAATATTATAACCAAGAAGTAAGATATGTTATCACCAAGAAAAGTAAAACATCGAAAGTGGCAAAAAGGCCGGCTCAAGGGCACTGCTTCGGCTGGAACGACAGTTAGTTTCGGTAAATATGCCTTAAAGGGGTTAGGCAATTGTTGGCTGACTGCTCGGCAAATTGAAGCCGCCCGTCGCGCAATGACTCGTTTCATCAAACGAGGCGGTAAAATTTGGATTAGAGTTTTTCCCGATAAGCCCGTGACCCAAAAAGGCGAACAGTCGACCATGGGTTCCGGCAAAGGGCCGGTTGATCATTATGTTGCCGTGATCAAACCAGGCATGATTTTATTTGAAATGGATGGCGTACCAGAAGAAAAAGCTAAAGAGGCAATGCGTTTGGCGGCCCATAAATTACCAATTAAAACTAGTTTTATTGTTAAGTAAGTTAGTTATGAAATTTAAAGAGTTAAAAACCAAATCAGATAAAGAATTGCAAAAGCTTTTAGCTGAATGGCGAGAAAAGTCGCGCGAATTAAGATTCAAGGTTTCTTCGGAACAGCTGAAAAATGTCAGAGAGGTTCGCCAGGTGAAAAAAACTTTAGCTCGGATAATGCTTTTATTAAGCCAAAAGAATCGATCAGGAGTTAAAACCAATAAATAATTTTATGACCCAAGACCATAAAAAAGTAATTAAAAGAAAATTTGATGGTATTGTAGTTTCCAATAAAGGTGATAAAACGGTGGTGGCCGAAGTCAGGGGAACGCGCCTTCATCCCAAGTATTTAAAACATTATGCGGTATCCAAAAAATATAAGGTCCATGATCCCGAAAATAAATATAAAGTTGGTGATAAGATAAATTTTATCGAGTGCCGGCCGCTCAGTAAAGACAAAAAGTGGCGAGTCACTAATTAAAAAGCTAAAAATATGGTTCAATTAAGAACAATGCTGAAAGTTGCCGATAATACTGGTGCGAAAAAACTCCAGTGTATTAAGGTATTGGGCGGAAATAAAAAACGCTATGCCCGGATTGGTGATATTATTACGGTTTCAGTTAAAGAAGCGGTACCTCATAGCGCCGTTAAGAAGGGTGAAGTTTTACATGCCGTGATTGTTCGAACCAGAAAAGAAATTCGCCGGAAAGATGGTTCTTATGTCCGCTTTGATGATAATGCGGCAGTAATTATTGATCAAAAGAATAAAGAACCTCAAGGCACCCGGATTTTTGGCCCTGTGGCTAGGGAATTAAGAAATAAAGGCTTTAATAAAATAATTTCTTTAGCACCCGAAGTCTTGTAATAATAAAATAAAAAATTAAGAAATTAAATATGAAGATTAGAAAAGGTGACAAAATAAAAGTTTTAACGGGTAAGGATCAAGGTAAAACGGGTAAAGTTTTACAGATTTTTAATAAACGTAATAAAGTTTCGGTTGAAGGAGTCAATTTGCTATTTAAGAATATGCGGCCGAAAAAGCAAGGAGAAAAAGGCCAACGCATTCAGTTTCCCGCACCCCTGGCAATTAGTAATATCGCCCTAGTTTGCTCTCGCTGTAATAAAGTTACCCGTCCTGGTTATAAGATTTTAACCAATCAGAAAAAAGTCAGAATTTGTAAAAAATGTAAAGAAATAATCTAAAACTATGAACCGTTTGCAAGAAAAATATAATAAAGAAGTCGTCCCTGCCCTCAAGAAGAAATTTAGCTATAAAAATGATTTGGCAATTCCTCGAATTGAAAAAGTCGTAGTTAATATTGGGACTGGTCCTGGCCTTAAAGATGCCAAGTTTAATGAAGTTGCCGAAAATACTTTAGCGCGAATTACAGGTCAGCGGCCGGTCAAGACAGTGGCTAAACAATCAATCTCTAATTTTAAGATTAGGAAAGGCTTGATTGTTGGCATGATGGTAACCTTAAGAGGCAAAAGACGAGATGACTTTGTTGATAAATTAATTAATGCCACCTTGCCTCGGGTAAGAGACTTCCGCGGCCTGGATCCCCATTCGGTTGATCCTCGGGGGAATTTAAATATCGGTTTTAAAGAAAATATTGCTTTTCCAGAAATTAAATCTGATGAGGTTGAAAAAATTCATGGCCTGCAGGTTTCCATTATTACTACCGCTAAAAATAAAGAAGAAGGCTTTGAATTATTAAAACTTTTAGGTTTTCCTTTTCGTCAGGAACCCAGCTAGAAGCTTTAATTTTATTTTTTGGCTAAGGAAGATAACAGTTAAATTCATAAATTGATAAATAATAATTAAAAGTAATTAATTTGTAACAGAGTATGGCGACAGAAGCAAAAATTGCGAAATCGAATAAAGTACCGAAGTATTCAAGCCGGATAGTTAGGCGTTGTTGGCGTTGCGGCCGCGTTAGAGGCTATATGCGAGATTTTAATCTATGTCGCATCTGTTTTCGGGAATTAGCCAATAATGGTCAAATTCCTGGTATTAGAAAATCAAGCTGGTAAACTTTAAGTTGCTAAGTTTATAGGTTGTTAAGTTCCTAAGTTTAAGGAATGGGATGAAAACACCTTAGTAACTTACGAATTTATAAACTAATTAACTAAAATATGACTGATCCAATCGCTGACATGCTAACAAGAATTAGAAATGCCTTGGCAGTAAGAAAGCCAGAGGTGGTTTTACCTTTCTCCAAAATAAAGTTTGGGATTGCCGAAATTTTAAAAGAAAAGGGCTATATTAAAAATGTCGAAAAAGTCGAAAAGGGGAGCAATGGTAATAATTATGATGAAATAAAAATTATTTTAAAGTATCAGGGTGCCCAGCCGGCGATTACCAGCCTTAAAAGAATCAGTAAGCCAGGCCGCCGAGTTTATGCTGCAAAAGACGAACTGCCAAAAGTTTTGAATAGTTTAGGTATTGCGATTATTTCTACTTCCCACGGTTTAATGACTAACAAAGAAGCAAAAAAGCATCAGTTGGGCGGGGAAGTAATTTGCGAGATATATTAATAAGCTAAAAGCCAAAATATGAGCCGAATTGGTAAACAATTAATCTTAGTTCCTGACGGGGTAGAGGTAAAAATTGCTGATAACAAAATTTCCGTTAGGGGACCGAAAGGCGAATTAATCCAAGAAATTAATCCTTTGGTTATAGTAGAGAAGAAAGATAACGAGATATCAATAGCGGTTAAAAATCCTCAAGTCAAACAGCAAAAATCTCTTTGGGGCTTATTTCGTCGCTTGATTGCCAATATGATTGTTGGCGTAACAAAAGGTTTTTCTAAGCAGCTTGAAGTCAACGGCATCGGTTATAAGGCAGTGGCTCAAGGTGATATTTTGGTTTTGAACCTAGGTTATTCTCACCCGATTGAATATAAGGTTCCAGAGGGGATTGAAGTGAAGGTTGAAAAAAATATTATTACTGTCTTGGGCATTGACAAGCAGGTAGTCGGTCAGACAGCGGCGGAAATCAGGGCAATGAGAAAACCCGAACCTTATAAAGGAAAAGGGATAAAATACCTTGATGAGATACTTAGAAGAAAAGTTGGGAAGTCAGCGGCTAAAGGTGAATAACTCCCATTAATTAAATTAAAATAGACTAGGAATTAAATTAAAAGTTTCTAACGGGATATGGCAAAAAAAGAAATTATTAAACAACAGAAGCGATTACGCCGAAAAGGCCGAGTCCGGGCGAAAATTTTTGGCACTGCCAAAAGACCTCGCCTGGTGGTTTTTCGGAGCCTTAAGCATTCATATGTCCAATTGATTGATGATCAGAAAGGAGTGACATTGACTTTCGCTAAAGATTCGGAAATTAAAGGCGGAAAGAGTAATAAAACGGATATTGCTTTTAAAATCGGGGAATTGATCGCCGGTAAAGCGATTAAACTAGGAATTAAAAAAGTAGTCTTTGACAAGTCGGGCTATCAATATCACGGCCGGATTAAAGCGACAGCCGATGGTGCCAGAAAGGGTGGACTCGAGTTTTAATCTATAAATTTTATGATTATGACAACTGGTAATAAAAAATCTAATAAAAACCCGAGAAACCAAAGGGGAGCGGATAATAGCGGTGACAGAGAATTTGATCAGGTAATTATTGACATTGCTCGGGTGACTCGGGTGATGGCAGGCGGTAAACGGATGCGATTTCGGGCTTGCGTCGTCATTGGCGACCGGAAGGGCAAGGTTGGCTCAGCTGTGGCTAAAGGAGCGGATGTAACTTTAGCGGTTAATAAGGCCGTAACTTTGGCCAGGAAGAATTTGGTTAGTATTCCGATTATCAATGAAACCATTCCTCATCGCGTTGATGTCAAATTTGGTGCCGCTAAAATTCTAATCAAGCCAGCGCCGAAAGGCACCGGAATTATCGCCGGTGGGGCGGTTCGAATGGTTTTGGATTTGGCCGGAGTTTCTAATGTTGTGGCAAAGATTTTAGGCACTAATAATAAAATCAATAACGTTAAAGCAACCATCAAGGCTTTGCAGAGTTTAAAGAAAGTTGAGCCAAAGGTGGAAGCAAGTAATAAAAATACCAATAAGACAGTCAAAGTAGAGACTAAGAAAGCTGTCAGTTAAATTTATGTCTGAATTAACTTTACACAATTTACAAGTTAACAGAAAAGCAATAAAAAAATCCAAGCGGGTTGGCCGAGGCAATGCTTCGGGCCATGGTACTTATAGTACGCGCGGCTTAAAAGGCCAAAAATCCCGTTCGGGCGGCAAAGGTGGCTTAAAGCGCCGAGGCTTAAAGCAGCTTTTAAGGAATAAACCGAAAATTGGCGGTTTTAAGAGCTTGAAACCGAAAATGGTGATAGTTAATTTGGATCAACTGGAAAAAAGTTTTGAATCAGGAGAATTGATTAATACCAAAAAGTTAATTGCTAAAAATTTAATTAAAACGGCTAAACCGGGCGTAAAAATTTTAGGCGAAGGAAAATTAACTAAGAAATTTACCGTTATTGCCGATGGTTTCTCAGAGTCGGCAAAAAAGGCTATAATAGAAGCAGGCGGTCAAGCCCAGCTGACAGGTCAAGATAAAAAATAAGTCCAGACGAGAAATTAACTTATCTTGGCTTATCTAGGCTTACTCACTTACTCACTGACAAAATGTGGTGGAAAAAATTGATTCAAATTTGGAAAATTAAAGATTTAAGGGATAGCATTTTATTCGTTGCCGCAATGTTAGTTATTTTTCGAATAGCGGCTCATATTCCAATTCCGGGAATCAATACGGCGGCAATAAAAGATTTTTTTGCGGCTAATCAACTTTTGGGCATCATGAATATTTTGTCCGGCGGGGGAATGGAAAATTTTTCTATTGTCGCCATGGGTGTTGCCCCTTATATTACCGCTTCAATTATCTTTCAGCTTTTGGTGATGATTGTTCCGCGGCTGGAAGAAATATCAAAAGATGGCGAAGCCGGCCGGCAAAAAATTAATCAGTGGACGCGACTTCTAACTGTGCCTTTAGGTATGATGCAAGCTTACGGCCTGATTGCTTTATTGCGGCAGTCACGGGTGGAAATTTTTACCGATTTAACTTCTTGGCGTTTGTTAATGATTTTAGTGACGGCCACAGCGGGAACTGTTTTTTTGATGTGGCTTGGCGAGTTGATTTCCGAAAAACATATTGGTAATGGTATTTCTTTGTTTATTTTTGCCGGCATCGTGGCTCGGTTACCGAGCATAATCCAACAGACTATTTTAGTTTTTGACAAATCACAAATTTTAACTTTAATTTTGTTTGCCGGCATTGCGATTTTAACTATCGTTGGGGTGGTAATAATCACCGAAGGTCAACGTAATGTTCCGGTTTCTTATGCCAAGCGGGTTCGGGGGATGAAAATGTATGGCGGAGTTAACACTCATTTGCCATTGCGAGTTAATATGGCCGGAGTTATCCCGATTATTTTTGCCATCTCTATTATTTTATTCCCGCCCATGATCGCCCAATTTTTCTTGAGTGCCAAAACAGCAATTTTAGTTAGTATCGCCGAAAAGACAATCGCTATTTTCCAAAATCAGCTGATTTACGGTATTTTATATTTTGTCTTGGTCTTTGGCTTTACCTATTTTTATACTGAAGTGGTTTTCAAACCCGATCAGATCGCCGAAAATCTTCAAAAACAAGGCGGTTTTATTCCCGGGATTCGGCCGGGTAAACATACGGAAGAATACTTAACCAATACGACTCATCGGATTATTCTGGCCGGCGCTTTATTTTTGGGTATCATTGCCGTTTTACCTATGATTTTGCAGGGTTTTACCGGAATGACCACCTTGGCTATTGGCGGCACCAGTCTATTAATCGTGGTGTCTGTTGTTATCGAAACCTATAAACAGATTGAATCCCAGCTAACGATGCGGGATTATGAAGGTCTCTAATTGGCTTGTAGCTTGTAGAAAATTACTTACTTCCTACCAGCTAAGAAGCTAAACTTATGACTTTATTTTCTGCCAAAAAAGTTTTCAAGACCAGGCAGCAGATTAAAGATGCTTTGTATCAAATCAAAAGTTTAGATTATCGGGAACAGCCGAATGTCTATGGTGCTTTAATTAAGGAATTGGCTGATGGGGGAGTGAGCAGAGAAGAGATAAAGAAAGTGGTTAGGGATTTAAGGGAGAAAGGGGAAATTTCCGAAATTGATAAAGAAAATTTGTCGGCCCTGATTAAGTAAGTGATTATGAAAATTATTATCTTTGGTCCGCAAGGATCAGGCAAAGGAACGCAAGCTGAATTAATCGCCAGAAGGCATGCTTGGCCTTATATTTCGACTGGCGATATTTTTCGTTATAACTTAAAAAATCAAACTGAATTGGGCCAGAAAGTCGCCGAATATATTAATGCTGGTCATTTGGTGCCGGACGAACTGACCAATAAGATTGTCCATAACCGGCTTGAGCAGCCCGATTGTAGCGTTGGTTTTGTTTTGGATGGCTACCCGAGGAATAAAACCCAATTAGAGTTTTTGGCTAAAATTACTAAAGTTGATTTGGCGATTGCCATTGAATTAACCGACGCCGAAGCGATTGCTAGATTAGCCGGTCGTTTAGCCTGCAAGTGCGGTTTAAGTTACCATCCTCAGAATAATCCGCCAAAGAATCGGGGAATCTGCGATAAATGCGGCGGTGAATTATTCCGGCGTGACGACGATACTCCAGAAGCAATTCAAAAAAGACTAGAAATTTATCACGCTGAAACCGAACCGCTTTTGGCGATTTATGAAAAAGCTGGCATTTTACGCCGGGTTGACGGTTCAAAGTCGATTGAAGGAGTCTATGAGCAGATTGAAGATATTTTTAAGAAATTAAAAAATTAAGAAATTAAGGTAGCGCTAAAGATTTAATTTTTTATTTTATTATTTTCTTAATTTCTTAATTTTTAATAAACTATGATTACTATAAAAACGCCCGAAGAAATCGAAGTGATTCGCCAAGGCGGCCGGATTTTGGCCGAAGTTTTGGCTGAATTGGTCAGAAAAGCCGAACCCGGGGTTAAAACAATTGATTTGGATCAGCTCGCCGAGCAGTTGATTATGGAGAAGGGCGGAATCCCTTCTTTTAAAAATTACCGCAGCCGCCAAAACGAGCCGGCTTTCCCTACCACCATCTGCGCTTCGGTCAATGATCAGATCGTTCATACACCAGCTTCAAATTATCAGCTTAAAACCGGGGATGTCTTGAATATTGATATTGGTATGAAATACCCAAAAGATGGTGGTTTTTTTACGGACATGGCGGTAACAATTGGGATTGGCAAAATCAGTCAACTGGCCCGAAAGTTAATTAAAGTGACCAAAAAGTCATTAGAACTGGGGATTGCACAAGTTAAGCCGGGTAATCATATCTCGGATATCTCTCGGAGTATCCAGCAGTACGTTGAAGGGGAAGGTTTTTCCGTCATCAGGCAGTTAGTCGGCCACGGCGTTGGTTATCAGGTTCATGAAGAGCCAAGAATTCCTAATTACATTGATAAAAGTTTTAAAGATTATGAGCTGAAAACCGGTATGGTTTTAGCGATTGAACCAATGGTCAGCGCCGGCGATTACTTGATTAAAACCCTGGAGGATGAATGGAGCGTTGTTGTTGCCGATGGCAGCCTGGGTGCTCATTTTGAACACACAGTAGTGGTGACAAAGGCTGGTGCTGAAATTTTAACTCAATTATAGATAAGAAAATAAGAAATTAAAAAATTAAGAAATTAAGGTAGTGCTAAAGATTTAATTTTTTATTTTATTATTTTCTTAATTTCTTATCCCTATGGCAATACTCGGCATTGACTACGGTGCAAAAAAAATTGGTTTAGCCGTTTCTGATGAGCAGCAAAAGCTTGCTTTGCCGCTTGAGGTATTGATTAATTTAAGCCAGGCCGAAATTTTAAACAAGATTAAGGAAATCAGCCAAAAGTATAATATTGATCAGATTGTCGTCGGCGTGCCGGTTTCTTTTTCCGCTGGCAAGAAAGAGACTCTGCTTCGCGAAGTTGATTTGCAAAATCAGCAGATGAAAGAAGTCTTAGCTTTTGTCAGTTGGCTTAAAGAGAAAGGGGATTGGCCGGTGGAAGTTGAAGATGAACGCTTGAGTACGAAAATGGCTAATGGTCTAAGGCGGGACTTAATTAAGAAAGGCCCGGATGATGCAGTGGCAGCGATGTTGATACTGCAGAGTTATTTGGATAAGAAAATAAAAAATTAAGAAATTAAAAAAAGCTGACAATTCAGCAATCGTTAAATTGTTGTCTATTGACCACCATTTTTATTGCGTATTACTTATGTCCACCTACCAAACCTTAGGCATTATTATCAAAAAGACTGATTTTGGCGAAGCCGATCAGCTTTTTAGTATCTACACCCAAAATTATGGCAAGGTTATGGCCTTGGGCCGGGGAACAAAAAAAATTCAAAGCAAATTAAACGGTAGCTTAAAACAATTTGGTCTGATTGATTTAATGATAGCGCCGGGAAAAAACTATAGTCATATCGCCGGAGCAGTTTTAATCAAAAATTTTTCTAAAATTGACGGTGACTTTAAAAAAATAATTTTAGGTCTCTTCGCTTTGGAGGTAGCTGATAAATTGACTAAAACAGATCAGCCAGATAGCAACATTTTTGATTTGCTAGTAAAATATTTAACTGCCGTTAATGATCATTCATTCAACGAACAAGCGTGGCGGGCGGTTAAACAGGCTTTTATCAATAAGCTGTTGTCTCTTTTGGGGTTTGCCCCGGATGCTGCCATGGCGGCTGATCCGAAAAAATTAAATCAATTTTTAAAAAGCCATTTAGAAGCAGAATTACAGACGGAAAAATTTTTAGTAAAAATGAAAATCTGATTTGTCTTAAGCCCCATTAGTTATCTTTAAAAATTGATTTTTAAGCTAAAAATAATGATAAAAATAATGATCTTGACTAAGCAATTTAATTTTGATAATATTTGATGGAGGGGGTTGTCAAGTCCTTTGACAATCCATTAGGGAAATAGGAGAAACCCTATTTTTTTTGTGTCAATTTAGCGTTTTTAACCGATAGACCGGTATGATATGCGGCTATAGGAGGAGAAAGATGAACCATAAGGTGGTTGAAATGGCGATGGTAAGAGCGATTAGATCCGTGGCCCAAGGGATTTTCCAGGTTGATCTGCGCTGTCCGCAGGTCGCCGACTTGGTTTTGCCCGGACAGTTTGTTACGGTCGAACCCGGAATAGCCTCGGCAACTTGCCGCCGGCCGTTTACTGTCTACTCTCGTACAGACGAAGGCATTCGGCTGGTGTTTCAAGACGTTGGGCCTAATACCCATGCGTACTCTCAATGGCAGGCTGGCCAGAAAGTTGAAATCCTTGGCCCATGCGGTCAGGGCATATCCATTGATACGGCTAGAAAATGTTTTCTCATGCTTGCCGGTGGCTGCGGTTTAGCCTCGATGCATCTCCCGACCTGGGAGATTGGCGAGCAAACTTCAGCCCGGATAATTGTTGGTTGCGGTTTTCGCCGTCGCGCCCAAGTCTTTGGCCAAGCAGATTTCCAGAAAATTATTACTGATCCGAATGATCTGCACGTTGTTACCCAAGAGGAAGACAACAAGACGGCAGTTGATCTGTTGCGAGTAATTCTCAATAGTGAGAGTGAATTACCGCCGCCGGACAAAATCCAGATTATCACTTGCGGTCGCAATCAGATGATGCAGCAGGTTGCCGCGATAGCCAAGCAAGCTGGTATTAGTTGTCTGGTGTTTATTGAGCAAGTGATGGGTTGCGGCGGGCTTGGTGCCTGTTGCTCGTGTGCTGTACCGTTAAAAGCAGGCGGTTTCGCAAAGTTGTGTGAGGATGGACCAGTGTTTTTGGCCGAGGAGGTAAATTGGGATGAGCTTGTGTAAAGTTGATATGAACACTACTTTGGCCGGTGTACCTCTGGTTAATCCGGTCATGAATGCGTCTGGCACTTGGGATCTTGAAGGCGAGCAGCTCTTAAGAGACCCAAAGCCCGGTGCGATTGTCACCAAGACCATTAAGTTAAAACCAGTGGCGGGTAATCCGACACCCAGACTGCACGATACCAACTGTAATGAGGTGCTGAATGCAATTGGTTTGGCCGGGGTCGGCATTAACGCTTTTTTGGAACACAAACTGCCTCAACTGAAAGCCCCGGGTCGGCGCGTGGTTGTCAATATCTCGGGTACGACAGTTGAGGAATACGTCGAACTGACGGCAAGACTGGACGGTTCGGGCATTGATATGATCGAGGCTAACATTTCGTGCCCCAACGTGAAGATGGGCATGTCGTTTGGCCAAGATCCGAAACTGACCCATGGGTTAGTTTCGGCTATCAGATCGCGGGCTAAGGTGCCACTGATTGCCAAACTGACGCCCAACGTCACTGACATCGTGGCTATTGCCAAGGCGGCCCAAGACGGCGGCGCTGACATCTTGTCCATGATCAACACGCTTTTGGGTATGGACATCAATCCGGAAACTGGCAAGCCGGTTTTGGCTAACATCACCGGCGGCGTCTCCGGACCCGGCATTCGGCCTGTAGCCTTGCGCTGCGTTTGGCAAGTCTGTCATTGCCCCGACATCAGAATTCCGGTGATTGGCATGGGCGGGATTGCTGATGCCAATGATGCGATGAAGTTCTTCTGGGCCGGCGCCCAGGCAATCGCGGTTGGCAAAGCCAATTTCAGTCATCCGGCTTCGGCGATGCCCGATATCATCAGAGGTATCGGCGAGTGGCTGGAGAGGCACGGCTTCTCCAGTTTTGAAGAGTTTCGAACAGTGGTGAAGAATGGTATGCAGTAAAGAAACCCGGCAGAAGTGGCAGAGAAAGAAGGAGAGGAAGTTATGGCGAAAGTAGCGAAGGAAGGAGTTTTACAGGAAAGAAGGGGAAGGCAATGCCGTAGCGGATTTTGGATCAGTCTGAATTCCTTTGACGCGGCAACAATCAACCCGGCGTATCATGAGCGAGATGGAGGTGGAGTATGAACGTAATCGATCCGTTCAATCTGAAACATCTGGTGTCAACTGCAGCCATTTCCCGGAAAGACACCCTTTGGCTTCTAGACGAGGCAATCCAGATGATTCCTTGTATCGAGGAGCGCAAAGATGTGCCGGGAGTCTTCAGACTCAAAAAAGGCCAGCATCCTCCAGGTGCAGTTTCTATTATGAAGCAGCCCAGCACGGGTACAGAAGTTTCGACAACGGCGGCTTTTCGCGGATTAGGCTTTAGCGCGCCAATAGATGCAATCCGTGACATGAAAGCGACTTCCGGCAAGAAGGCGGAGCGTCTTCGTGATTTCATCTGTCGGCTGTATTTGCAGGCCGGAATTCGTGTCTTCGGTATCCGTGGTCCGTTCGGTGGGCTGACATCAGCATTATCCTTTGAGTTCGATTCTCCCCACCCTCCCCATACCATGATTGGCGGGGATACCACTTTCATTGACTGCGGTGAGGGTGACAGGTTCCACCCGACTCAGATATTGATGGAGATGACTGCGATGGCGGTCTGGGACCTGTTTGGCAAAGCGCTTCAGAAAGACCAAGGGATGCGGACAAAGCGCCCTCATTTTCTGGCAGCAGTGAAGAAGTTCTGCCAGTTGAGTGAGACGACAAGGCGGCAAAAGATTGCTGCGGCAATCGATGGCAAGTGCATCTGTTTTGCCGGCGATATGGATTCGCGGATTCTTTTTGACTGGCTTTCGGTTGGTCGCAAGGATGCGAGCGGGCAAAAGAAATTTGATGTCCGGTTCATCCTGGTTGCGCCGGACTTTGCCCAGGTGCCTGCGAGGTACCTCCAGGGTGTGGACTATCAAATCAGCAAAGAGTTCCATCCGGATTTGCCGGCTGACATTTTCTATCGCCTGCGTTGGCGGCTGGAAGACCAGGCGCCTCAATTCCGAGAGATGATTGAGGCACTCGATAAGACCTTTCAGGTAGACAAGGCGTTCCTTGATCGGCTCCTTACTCGGGATAAGCCAGCAATCTTTTTTGATGCCTTACCGGTTGACAAATGGCATCCCAGCATCGATTATGCAGCCATGAATCATCCGGCATCTCTTTGCTGGCTTCAGGCCTGGTGCTCTCAATGCTTGCGGCGGGCAGCAGCCAAGATCGGCTACTGGCATTGGCGCACTGAAGCGGCAGCCCAGCAATACTGGTGGCGTTTGCCAGAACCTCGGCCAGCCAATTTGCGCGTCACAGAGCATGATTCCTTTGCCGAACACCAGCGACGATACCTAAGAGAAAAGCCTGATTCCGTAGAGGACGCAGTCCGTCTCCAGCTTTTTGGCTGCAATCTTGACAAAATCCCTTGTCGGATGTCAACTTTGTATAAGAGGGTGCTAGTAGCAAGCGGATTACCTGAAGCTGACATTATTACCAGAGAAGGTGTTATTGCCAGAAATGGTAATGGTCCGCCCAAAGACATCATGTGGTTTCAGAGGATACGACTGGACCAGTGGAATCCTCAAATTCTGGCAGTTCTGACTATGCTGGCGGGCACTCAGATCACCTATAACGTCTTTGACCAGAGCCAAGATTTATTTGAGAAGATGGTGGTTGAAGGTGGGAGTAGGGTGGTTGGCATCCTGCGTTGTCCAAGCGGTGTCAATAAACTCCGGAAAGATGATCCCGAAAAGGAATACCCGGAATGTATCGACGGACACCCTGAAGAAGTCCAGACAGCATCGATTTTTGACCTGTACGGTGAACCCGGGCATCAGTTTGCTCGATGCTTCTACTGTGGTGGTCTTCATACTGCGGAAGAAATGTCTCAACGTCTGCAGGTGACACTGCCTACTACCTAGGTAAGAGGGAACCTAAGTATAGCTCCTTGTATACTCACTACGTGCTTCGTGTTTGCAAAGATACGAAGCACTTTTTATTTTGTTCTGTAACTCTTTAATCCATTCAAAAGTTAAGAGTTTTTAGTTTGTTTATAAAAAGAAGAGGCTTTATCGCGCGTTGAAACGTTTGATAAAGCCTCGTTTATGGAGCGTTTGGATCAAGCCGAGAACGTTAGCGAGTAACGTACTCCGCCACCAACAGGGCTTTGCCTTCAAGTAAGAAGGTGACTTGATGCATAGTTCGTTGGTCACTGGTAGGCAGTGTTCCATATTTCCCTCCCCTCTGTTCCAAAATCGTTTTGGCCCGATCAAATTGCCTTTTGCTCGTAAATTGCAGGGTTCCGCCGGCCTGCTGAATTTGGCGGACGAGTTGATCAAAAGGCTTTGCTCTTGCTCTAGATAATCCTCCTTGAGCTCTAGATAATCCTCCTTGAAGAGAAGAGCAAACGCGCTGCAGAAACGGGTGAGGAGAAATACGGGGACGACTAAGCGTTTCGCTCATTGCTGTTCACCTCCTTTCCGGTGAAAGTTGATTACAACGTCCCAACACAAGGTACAGTATAGATTTTTATCATAATCTGATTTTGATTTTTTGTCAAGTCTTTTTTCAGACCGGTTGGCCTTGTCAGGGTTGTCAGAAGTCACAAAAAATTGTATGATTAAGTTATTAATCCATTAATATTTTTATTATTTTATGTCCAAAACAGCAATTGCGGAGGTAGTAAATCAGGTTGGGCAGAAGGTTAAAGTCATGGGCTGGGTTCATACCCGGCGCGACCATGGCAAGATTATTTTTATTGACCTAAGGGACCGCAGCGGAATTTTGCAAGTGGTTTTTGAGCCGACTTTTGAAGCGGCGTATAAGTTAGCTAATAATTTGCGGCCGGAATTTGTGGTTAGAATCAATGGCACAATCAATCAAAGGCCAAAAAATATGGTCAATGAAAAGATTGCCACCGGCACGGTAGAGCTGAGAGGGGAGGAATTAGAGATTTTGAATGAGGCCAAAACGCCGCCTTTTGAGCTGGATAAAGATACCAGCCAGGTCGGCGAAGAAATTCGGCTGAAATACCGCTATTTGGATTTGCGGTCGGAACGGATGAAAAATAACATGATCATGCGCCACCGGGTGATTAAATTCATCCGTGATTATTTGGATCAAAATGGTTTTCTGGAGGTGGAAACGCCGATTCTGACTAAAGGAACTCCGGAAGGCGCCAGGGAATTTTTGGTTCCCGCCCGGCTTTGGCCCGGCCAGTTCTATGTCTTACCCCAGTCACCCCAGCAGTTCAAACAGCTTTTAATGGTTGGCGGCGCGGAAAAATATTTTCAGATCGCCCGCTGTTTTCGCGATGAAGACACCCGCGGCGACCGCCAAGCCGAATTTACCCAGCTGGATTTAGAGATGAGCTTTGTTAATCAGGAAGATATTTTTTCGCTGATTGAGCCGATGATGATTAAGCTGGTTGAAACTTTGTATCCTGATAAAAAAATTACGGCTAAGCCTTTCCCGCGGCTGACTTATACTGAATGCATGGAGAAATACAAAACCGATAAGCCGGATTTAAGAATTAATAAGGAAGATTCAAACGAAGTTTCTTTTATGTGGCAGATTGATCCGCCGATGTTTAAATATTCGGAAACGGAAAAGAAATTAGTTGCCAGCCATCATCCTTTCACCATGCCGAATTCCGAAGACATGAAAAAATACCCCGATGAGCCGAGGAAATGGCGGGCTTATGGTTATGATTTAGTTTTGAATGGCCAGGAAATTGCCGGCGGTTCAATTAGAATCCACCGGCGGGAAGTTCAGCAAAAAGTCTTTGAGCTTTTAGGGGTTGGGGAAAAAGAAATCCAGGCTAGATTTGGCCATATGCTGGAAGCTTTTGAATATGGCGCCCCGCCGCATGGTGGCATCGCCCCGGGCATTGACCGGATTATGGCAATTTTGCAAAACGAACCCAATATCCGCGAAGTCATTGTTTTTCCGAAAACCGGCGACAGCCGCGATTTAATGATGGGCGCGCCGAGCTTTGTCAGTAAAAAGGCGCTTAAGGACGCTAATATCAATCTAGCCAAAGGCGTGGAAGCGGAAGAAGGTTTTGATACGGCAACGGCCGACTAGGCTTAAGCAAATACAGCCGTAAATTACAAATTCAAATCGCAAATTCCAAACATCTAATCGTTTGTAATTTATAATTTTAATTTATGAAAAAAATTATCATTATCTCTACAGTGGTGTTGGCATTGGTTTTGGCTGGCTGCCAGAATCCTTTTGCAGTTACCGGAGGTTGTTTTCCTGAAAAATTCAAATCGGTGGCTGTTCAGCCCAGCTGCCTTAAGGTTTATTCAGGCTGCGCTGGAGATTTAGAAGTTTCTAATAGTTGTAATAAGGATTTTATAGTTAATGATTATAATTTAGGTTTATTGGCTCAAATTTCTTATGTGCCGCGGGTAAACTCAAAAAATTTATTTGGAGGCATCAATCTTGATAAAAGCAATGATGAATGTGACTATTTAAAGGTGGCGGCCGAGATGAAGGATGGGAAAACTGCGAGTAAAAAATTTAATTGCAAGAATTTATATTTGCCCAAGGGTTACATAACGCAAATAATGAGTCCCGTTAGTCATTTAATCATAAAGAACGCCGAGATAAGTATTGATGTGCAGTATGAATATGAAGATCAGCCGCCCGAGGAGGAAACCGATATTAATGGGGCGCGAATCGCTAATCCCGCTTCGGTCAACTGTGAACAAAAAGGCGGCAAAGTGGAAATTAAAACCGCCGCAGACGGCAGTCAGTCGGGCATTTGCAAGTTTCCCGATGGCTCGCAATGCGAGGAGTGGGCTTTTTTCAGAGGGGAATGCAATAAAGCAAAAACTGATATTGAAATTCCAAAGACTCAAGAAGCTTGTGAAACCCAGGGTGGAACTTGGCGACCAATGATGCCCCAGAATTATCCTTTATGTATTATAAAATTTTCTGATGCGGGTAAACCTTGTATTAGTTCTAATGAGTGTCAAGGTGACTGCGTAATTACAAAAATAAGCGAAATCGGTTCAAAGACCGGCAAATGTAAGGAGGATAATGACAACCTAGGCTGTTTTAGCGAAATCGGTGCTGATAATATTACTTGTAGGATAGGCGATATCTGGTTTCAGTGTGGTAAAACCCCATCTGATAATGAAATCACTAACAGTGAATGCCAGCGTTTGTTAAAATTGCAAGAATAATAATTAATTATAATTTTTTTTAAAGTCATAAATTCACTCAACCAAAGTATGCGATTAACCTTAGACCTCGTTAAACAAAATTCAAAAATTCAAAATTTTATCAGCCAAACCGAAAAGTATCTTAATGCCTTGGGTTATACCGACCACGGCAGCCGGCATATTAATATCGTTGCAGATCGGGCGCGCAGCATTGCCAAAAAGATTGGCTTAAGCGCTAATGATCAGGAATTGTGCGCTATTGCCGGTTATTGTCATGATATGGGCAATTTTTTAGGCCGAACCCAACATCACTATTGGGCCAGTTTTTTGTTTTCCCAAGTTTTTTTGAATGAAGTTGACGATACCGATGATGTTTCTACGGTGATGCAAGCGATTGTCAGCCATGATAAAAATGAAATAAAAATTGTTGATTCGGTCACAGCGGTTTTAATTATTGCCGATAAATCCGATGTTCACCGCTCCAGGGTGAGAAATAAAAACATCAAATCAAATAATCCAGAAGATGACATTCATGACAGGGTTAATTACGCCGTGATTGATAATGATTTGTTAATTAATCCCAAAGCTAAAGTAGTCACCTTAAAAATGAAATTGGATACTAAATTTTCTGCCCCGCTTGAATATTTTGAAATTTTTACCGAACGCATGGCTTTTTGTCGGGTTGCAGCCCAATATTTGGGTTATAAATTCGGGCTGGAGATTAATAACTTCAAGCTATTGTAACCGATACCAATTTACGAATAAATGCTAATGATACGAATAGCATTTGTAGATTCGAATGTATTCGTAAATTAGCATCGCGTTTATGCAACTTTCTGCCTTGCAAAAATATATTTTAAAACAATGTGTGCAAACCAAAGATAAGGCAATTTCTAAGGCAAATTTGGAGAAATTTTATGCTAATAATAAAACCCGACCTAAGCCGAAAGATTTGATTAATACTATTACTAAAAGCGTTGAACGCCTGATTAAGAAAGAATTGGTTATCGGCTATGGCTGGAAAACGCCGCACAAGTGGTTCATTAAGCAAGTTAAGCTGACCCCCAAAGGTGCAAAATTAGCTCGGCGCTTGCTTGGTGTCCAGCAGAAATTGCCTTTTATTAAAAAATAATAATTAACTAAATAATAAGGAGGAACAACATGAAAACACCACTTAAATCTAATCAATTCAAGGGCAAGGGAGCCTTAGATGCTTTTCTGAATTTATTAAGTTTGGCCACCCTTGGCTGGTTGGCGATTTCTTTAGGGATGATTTTATTTCAGCTTATCAATAAATTTTTTGCCGCCAGGGCAGTCGACTATATAGCCAGATTTTCTCAAGGCCCGCTTAAGTTTGGCATTGCTTCGGTAGTAATTTTAACACCAATATTTCTGGCGATTTCTGCTTGGCTTCATCATAATTACAAAGTCGGTAAACTCAATCATAAAAGCGGGATTCATCGTTGGCTGACCTATCTGATGCTTTTTGCTTCTGCTTTGACCATCATCGGCCGGCTGATTTATCAGCTCTTTCGCTTTTTGGATGGTGATTATGCCTTAATGGTGATTTTGAAAACCTTAGTGATTTTGGGCATTGCCGGCAGTATTTTTGGCTATTATCTTTACGATTTAATCAGAAAAGATTTCAGCAAAAGGAGTAAGACTTCCCAAATATCATTTAGCCTGGTTATTATCGTCACTTTGGCTTCAGTCATTACCGGTTTTTCCCTTATCGATTCGCCCTCCCATGCCCGGGCGGTTAAATTTGATCAGCAAAGAGTCAATGATTTATACAATCTTAATGGTTTGATTAATGATTATTATTTACAGAATAAAGAGTTGCCCCTTGATTTATCCGTTGCCAAGTTTTCTCAATTTAAGGATCCGAAAACCAAAAAAACTTACGATTATAAAGTAGTCGGCCAAAAAGAGTATGAACTTTGTGCTACTTTTTCTTTAGCCGCTGATCTCAATGAAACGGACTATGGCTATGGCGGCAACAGGGATTGGTCCTATCATCAAGCGGGATATCAGTGTTTTAGTAATAAAATTGTTGAAGATATTAAGACAGTACCGGTTGAGGTGCCGCAAAAATTGGATTAGTAATAATAAATTAAAAAAATAAAAAATTAAGAAATTAAGGCAATACTAAAAATTTATTTTTTTAATTTCTTATTTTCTTAATTCTTAATTCATAAACTTATGCCTATTCCCAAAAAAACCAAACAGTACTTGGACAAGAAAATGGCCAAGTATGAAGAATTGACTCATAAGACAGTTTATACCGCTTATGATGCGGCCCAGACTCTGAAGAAGGAATTAAGAGAAATTGCTAAAAGTCTTTTAATTGCCACTGACAAGGCTTACATTATCGCCGTAGTGCCGGCTAGCATGCGCCTTGATTTAGGCAAACTTAAAGGCGCCCTCAAAGCCAAGAAAGTTTCTATTCCTAATGAAAAATTAATGGTCAAGGTTTTCAAGGTCAAGCCCGGCGCCATGACGGCTTTTGGCGGTTTACACAAAGTTGAAGTTTGGGTTGACAAAAATCTTTTAAAAACCAAAGACGTTATTTTATCAGCCGGCAGTTTTACCGATTCGGTCCGGATGAAGGCTAAGGATTTTATTGAGCTTGAACAAGCCAAGCTGGCGAATTTTGCCAAGTCTGGCGGGTATAAGCTGCAAGTTACTAAGCCGAAGAAAAAGAGAGTTGTTAAAAAAGCTAAGAAGGGCAGACGCTAATTACGCGAATAAGAGCGAATGACGCGAATAGTAAGCAAATTACGCGAATGCCAATCAATATAGCGCAGAAAGTTGATTGGTTATGAATAATTTAATCTACCCTGAAGAATCATATTTATTAAATGGCATATTTTTTGATGTTCAAAATGATTTAGGGAAGAACTTGCAGGAGAAACATTATCAACGCGCATTGGTTGCAAAATTCATTGATCATAAAATTCCCTTTGAGCGCGAAGTACCGATTGAGCTAAAGTATAAAAATATTATAGTTGGAGATTTTTACGCCGATTTTGTTGTTTACGGCAGAATTGTTATTGAGGTAAAAACTACGCCAATTATTACGCCAGATCATATTAAGCAGCTACTAAATTATTTAGAATCAGGAAATTATCGTTTAGGTTTAGTTGTTAATTTTAGAAATCGGCCATTGCAAGTTCAGCGAGTTCTAAATTCAGCACTCCGCGAATAGCTATTCGCGTCATCCGCGCTAATTTGCACTATTCGCGTTTATTATATGCATAAAGTAAAGGTACAATATTTTGAAGGTCCCTTAGACCTACTACTTCAACTAATTGAAGATAATAAATTAGAAATTACTAAAGTCTCTTTGGCCCAGGTGACTGAGCAATATATTCAAGTTTTAAATCAGTCGGCCAAGGAGCAGATTAAAGCCGAGGAACTGGCTGATTTTTTAGTGGTGGCCGCGCGCTTGCTTTTAATCAAGTCAAGGGCGCTTTTGCCGTTTTTGGAATGGGGCGATGAAGAAGAAGGCGAGGAATTGACCAAGCAGCTGAAGATTTACAAAGAATACTTGGAAGCAATGAAAGCAATCCAAAAGATGATTGGCAAAAAGCGTCTTAGTTTTTCCCGGGAAAAGCTTTTGGTTTTTGAACCGATTGGTTTTGCCCCCCCGCCGAAATTAACTAAAGATAAACTAGGCGAGGCATTTGCCGATATTATTCGCGGACTTGATCCATTTTTAAATTTGCCGACCGAAGTCGTCAGAAAAACGATCAATATCCAGGAAAAAATTGCTCAACTGCGGGAGCGAATTTTTCGGCAAGCCAATACCCGATTTTTTGAAATTCTAAAAGAAGCCAAAGATAAAACTGAAATAATTGTCAGTTTTCTGGCACTTTTGGAATTGATTAAACAAAGAACGATTGTTGTCAAACAAAGCAAAATTTTTGATGATATTGAAATTGAAAGATTGAATTAAAATATATGGCCCAATTTCAAAGCCGAAAGTGGGTACTTTTCATTGATAGCCCGACTTCTTTGCTCAAAAGAGAGTTTTTAAAACAATGCTATTTGTATTTAGATAAAACAACAAAATTGCAAATCAGCCGCTTACTGATTATCGGCCAAAAGGATCGCAATTGGGTTTTTGTCAGTCAGAAAGAAGATAGAAAAAATATTAAGCAAATACAAAAATACTATTCTCAAAGAAAAGTTCATCAACATTTTAAGAAGTTTATTGGTTTATTGGAGAAATACAAAGAATTAAAAGGCAAACCCATTGAGTCGGTGATGTCTTTCTGGCAAGGCGTTGGTACTTTCGTAATTTACAGTTATTTTTTAGAAAAATTTTTGATGGAAAAATACCAGCATTTTTCTGTCTTTGGTGAGAAAGAACAAAATTTCATCAAGCGATTATTAAATCAGGATGCAAAATTACGCGAGAAAATATCAAAGAGAGGCTACCATGAATATAATAAAATCTATCCTTATTTAAAGAAGAAATTTAAAAAATTCAAAGATTTTGATTATTATCTGGTTGATGAGTTGGCTCGTGGTCAAATACTGCCAAAAAGCGAATTGGCAAAACGAAAAAAGTTATTTATTGAATTAACGGCCAAAAATAAAACAATAGTCTATACCGGTCAATTAGCCAAAGATATTCTTAAAAAAGAAGAATTTAAAAAGATCAGAGTCGCTAAAAATCTTAAGGCATTGCAAGGAATAAGCGCTCGGCATGGCTTGGCTTCCGGAGAAGTTATAATCATCAAAAAACTCGCTGATTTCAAAAAAGAGTATAAGGAAAAAATTATAATTTCACCCAGAACCGTGCCGGAATATTATCCTTATTTTAAGAAGGTCAAAGCCATTGTGACTGATTTTGGCGCTTTAAATTCCCATGCCGCCGTGGTCGCTCGTGAATTAAAAATTCCCTGTATCGTCGGGACAAAAATTGCCACGCTGGTTTTTAAAAATGGTGACCGGGTGGAAGTTGATGCCAATTCGGGAGTAGTTCAAAAAATTTAGCCAGAATGCGGACTATTGAAAATTCGCCCAAATTTTAGTACAATTATTAGCAAGGAAAAACTTATTAACCCAAAACATGAAACTTAAAACATATAACTCGTGGCATTTGTTTCATGTTTTATGCTTCATGATTAATGATTTATGACAAATTTAAAGTCTAAAATTGAAAGCTTACTCTTTATCACCAACCAGCCATTTTCGGTTAAGAAGTTGACTGATTTGACTAAATCCGAAAAAGATAAAGTTGAAGCGGCTGTCAATGAATTGATGACTGATTATAATCAAAGTGACAAAGGAATCCAACTGCAAAAAATTGGCGATAAGTTTCAATTAGTCACTCACCCCGATAATTCTAAGATGGTTAAAGATTTTATCAAGGAAGAGACAACCGGTGAATTAAGCCGAGCCGCCTTGGAAACCCTAACTATTATTGCTTACCGCGGGCCAGTAAGCCGGGCCGAACTGGAACAAATCCGCGGCGTGAATTGCGCCATTATTTTACGTAATTTATTAATTCGGGGCTTAATCGAAAGTAAAGAGGATAAAAAGAAAATGCAAACTGTTTATAACATCACCTTTGATTTTTTGAAATTTTTGGGAATTAATCAGCAGTCAGAATTACCGGATTACGAAAAACTGAATTCGAGCGAAAGTTTGGAAAAAATATTAAGTCCAAACCAAGCCGGTAAAATAGATTAAGTAAATTAAGCGAGTTCAGCAGGTTCAGCCTATTCAGCTGACTTTACTTGCCTCACTTAATTTACTTATGCTAAATTTTCTTGCCAGCCTAATCCTTGCCAGCCTATTAATTCCCGCTGGCTTTAATTTTTTAACCAACAAAGCGGTTGATTATTCTTATCGCCAGGTATTTGTTGAGCAATCAAAAGCGCCCCAAAGGTTGCTAAATAGAAGTTTTGGCCTCAAGACTACGGCTAAGAGTATTTTAATTATTGATGATAATTCCGGCACCGTCCTTTATAATAAAAATTCCCTGGCCGTAGCGTCAATTGCTAGTATCACCAAATTAATGACCGCTTTAGTAATTTTAGATACTAATCCAAATTGGCAGCAAACCGTCAAAATCAATCAAGAAGATAAGCGGGAAGGGGGAATGGTTTATCTTCTACCGGGAGAAGAGGTGACAGTTAAAGATTTATTTTATTTAATGTTGGTTGGTTCGGCCAATGAAGCCGCTACAGCTTTGGCTCGGAATTCCGGGATTACTGAATTTAATGCCGCCATGAATAAAAAGGCGAAAGAATTGGGAATGGCCGGAAGTTATTTTCTTGAGCCCAGCGGTATTGACCCGAAAAATGTTTCTAACCCGGCTGATTTGCTTAAATTAGCCCAAGCCGCTTTTGCTAAACCGGAAATTACCCAAGCCCTCACCACTGAAAACTATGGATTTCAGACAGTCAATAACCGCCGACAAGTCAAAGTCTTTAGTACCGATCGGCTGCTTAATAGCTTTTTGAATGGCCCGAATTATCAAGTCATTGGCGCCAAGACCGGTTATCTGGATGAAGCTGGCTATTGTTTATTGATGAGGGTTAAAAAAACTGCCGGACCCAGTTTAACTTTAGTTTTACTTGGGTCAGAAACAATTGATGACCGTTGGCAAGAAGCTAAAGGTTTGGTGGACTGGGTGTCTAGAAACTATGTCTGGCCGTAGTTTGAGAAATTAAAAAATTAAGAAATTTAATGCCCAAACTAAGCCTTAATTTATTACTTTCTTCTTTTTTTAATTTCTTATCATGCAGGTTGAGCTTTATTTTAAAAAGTTATATAATATATAGCGAAGATAAATACTATGAATAATCAAAAACCAATTATCATCGCCAATTGGAAGATGAAGCTTAGCCTTGCCCAAAGTCAGAATCTGGCCCGGGCAATCAAAAAAAAGGTTACTAAAGAGGACGAAATCGTAATCTGTCCTTCTTTTATTTGCCTTTTGGCAGTCGGTAAAATTTTGAAAGGCAGTAATATTAAATTAGGCGCTCAAGATTGTTTTTGGGAAAGCGAAGGTGCCTATACCGGTGAAGTTTCGGCGAATCAGCTTCGGGAAGCCGGGTGTGATTATGTGATTTTAGGCCATTCGGAACGGCGGAAATATTTACAGGAAACCGATGAAATAGTGCATCAGAAAATCCGCATGGCTTTAGCGGTTGGCTTGACGCCGATTGTTTGCGTGGGGGAAACTTTTGACGAACGTCAGAAGGGGTCTCAGGATTATGTCTTAATTAGACAAACTACTCGTGCCTTTGAAGGGATTGAGATTGGCAAAAAAGAAATAATTATCGCCTATGAACCGGTTTGGGTTATCGGCACTGGCCAGGCAATTAGTCCGGCCGATGCGGCCTCGGCTCATCAAGTGATTAGGCAGACTTTATTTGATATTTTTCCTCCCGAGCTGGTTAGGAATAATTTTAGAATCGTTTATGGCGGCAGTGTTGACCACAGTAATGTCTCGGCTTTTGTTAATTTGGAAAATACTTCCGGGGTATTGGTCGGTGGTGCTAGTCTAAATACCGAAGAATTCATCTCCCTGATTCATACTAGTTATTAGCTAAAAGTCAAAGGCGGCTAAGTGATTTTTCGCCGTTTAATTTTTACGTTTATGCTCTTCTATATCATTCCTCTAATTATCATTTTAATCAGTTTATCGATCATAATTTTTATTACCATCAAAAAATTTCCTGGCCTGGCCGCTATTAATGTTGAATCAATTGCTCAAGAAAAAGAAGCTAAAGTCAGGAATAGGATCATGGTTGATCGCCTAAATCGAATTTTTTTAAATTTAAAAAAGATTTTAAGCCAGGCTCTTATACCTTTGATAGAAATTTTATCATCAATGGGCAGTAATCTTTACCAAAAAGTGAAAGAATTAGAAAAAGAAAGTTTTAAAAAACAGCCTTTGAAGATAATTGATCTCAATCAGGAGATAAAAGAAAAGTTGGAGTCAGCCGAAAAATATTTAGCCAGTGAAGAACTGGCCAAAGTTGAAGAAATCTGCATTGCCGTTTTGGAATTAGATAAAAAGAATCTGGAAGCCTATGAATTTTTAGCCGAAGTTTATCGAAGAAACAAAGATTATAAAAAATCGCGGGAGACTCTTCGCTACTTGATTAAATTAGTGAATAAAAGTAAGGTTGATATTGAAGCTTCCGGCTTAAAGCACCGCTTAGCCAATTATTATGCCAATTTAGGTGATATCTATCAGCTTGAAGGGAGAAATAATTATGCTGTTGTTAATTTTCAGAAAGCAGTTGATCTTGAACCGATCAATCCTCGTTTCCTTGACTTATTATTGAAAATCAGTATAATAATAAAGAATAAAAACCTGGCCAAGCAGGTTTTTAATGACTTAAGAAAAGCTGATCCCCAGAACCAAAAATTGGCAGAATTAGAAGAGGAAATTGATAATTTGCCCGGGTAGCTCAGCTGGTAGACTTCGCCTCTCGCGAGAGGCGAGGTAGAGCAACTCCATGGGTAAGTTCCGAAAATTCCAAAATCTCTGATTTTGTGAACTTTCGAGGATCCTCGATATTCTTTCAAAATTTTTCAAAATTTGCCCGGGTAGCTCAGTTGGTAGAGCAACTCCATGGTAAGGAGTAGGTCAGCGGTTCAAATCCGCTCTCGGGCTCCAGAAAAATTTTGAGAATATCGGGAGAGTAGGTCGTTGGTTCTGCGCCACCATACTTTACAAATAGGGCGGATCCGCCTTGGGCGGAAAGTCCGATCAACGGCTTTAGCTTCGGCGGGCAGACATGGTAAGGAGTAAGCCATCGGGCGAGTGTCCCGGGCGAGCCAAGGGGCAGTTAACATTATTTATGGGTGGATACTCAAGTGGTCAACGAGGGCTGACTGTAAATCAGCTGGCTTTGCCTACGTAGGTTCGAATCCTGCTCCACCCACTTTCCATTTTAGATTTTCCGCCATCCTAGTTCGGTTGTTAGAGTCCCGCACCATTTTTTGCCGGGGTAGCTCAATGGTAGAGCAGCAGTTTTGTAAACTGTTGGTTGGGGGTTCGATTCCTCTCCCCGGCTTAGGGGAATTTATCTAAAAATCGGGATAAATAGTAGTTAATAACCTATAACCTAAACTTATGTCTCAAGACAACATGATTAAACTAGAGTGCAAGGAGTGCAAAAGAGTCAATTATTTTTCCAAAAAGAATAAAAAAACTCTTAAAACCCGGCTGGAATTAAATAAATTCTGCCGTCACTGCAAAAAGCATACCGTGCATAAGGAAACCAAGTAGTTTGTGGCTATGGCATATAGCTTATAGCTTATGGAAAACCATTTGCTATGCGCTATATGCCATATGCTAAATATGGGGGCGTAGTTCAACAGTAGAACGGCGGTCTCCAAAACCGCAGACGAGGGAGCATCACCTTCCGCCCCTGCCACGTCGCTCGCGAGCGACGTGGCCTGCCACTGTCGCACAAGTACGACGTGGCCTGCCAAAGAATAGCAGATTGATTCCTGCTGTTTTTTGTTTAATTCAGAATTGACTGCTAGCCCTATGCGGTTGACTTTTAAGCCGGAAGGTGCGATACTTAAGTGGGTAGATTAAATCAAGTAAGTAAAAAATTATGAAAAATTTCAACAAAAGAGGAGATTTTAGCGATAACCGCAGTTCAAGGCCCGGCATGCATCAGGTAATCTGCAGTGACTGTGGCAAAGAATGCGAAGTCCCTTTCCGGCCAACCGGCGATCGACCGGTTTTTTGCAATAGCTGTTTTGCCAAACATAGCCCGGCAAGTTCAAGCCGGTCTGGCAATAAAGACCATCAAGGATCGGGTTTTGACCAT